>ULVO01072627.1_pt1 | contig 132081 bp, 99 predicted proteins | sample 1959521 | NCBI WGS metagenome assembly ULVO01 (sample SAMEA4835788, study PRJEB28245) | human gut metagenome | biome: gut microbiome; material: fecal sample | place: Denmark | collected 2008
AGAATCTGGAATTATAGGTATATTAAATTGAAAAACTCGGAGTAACTGCGCTGGTAGTAAGGCACTTCAAGAACACGATTACCGTTCAGAATATCTGCGAGTTGTTTTTTGCCTGCATCCATGGTATTATGGTTAAATAATTCAGTATTATCGAGTTGCTACGGTTTTATATCAAATTTCTGCATTTCGCCTACGATGTCGTCCTTGATGCTGGCTTCGACGGCGACTTTGTGGGCGCGGCCTTCGTCGGTGTTCTCGAAGGCGAGGATCATGTCGTTGGCTAAGAGTTCGGTGCGGTAGGCTTTGCCGATGATTTCGTGAAAGTGTACACAAACGAAGGGGACGGGGTTCTCCTTGGGATAAATCCGGTAGAAGGAGTATTTTCGATTGAGGTTGGCAATGAGGTCCTCGCGGATGATCTTGTGGAGTTCGTCGGACCAGTCTTCGTCGGTGGCGTAGGCTCGCATCACGAAGAAGAGGTTGATGTAGTATTCACGAAGCAGGAGGGTGTCGCGGTCAAAGAGCCGGTCTTCGAACTGTTTCTGGATGTCCTCCTTGAGTTTGTCGTTGGCCTTTAGCTGGGGGTCGGCATAATTGATGCTACCGTCGGGGACGCCGTTGCGAATGAAGAAGTTGGGCGTGACGTTATAGCCTTCCGTGAGGGAGTCGCGGAAGCGCTGCAGTTCTTCGCCGGTGAAGTTCATGTCAAGCGGGATGGAATCCCGGTAGCGGAGTGTTTGGAGCCTTCCATCTCCGATAGCTTTCTTGAGGTAAAGCTGCTCGACGTTGTATTGGATGGCGTTGCGGGCGTAGGTGAACTGCTTGTAGAGCGGGACACCGGTGATGTCGTTGGCGTCTTTGTAATACTTGCTATCGCCTATAAAGTAGATGGTGGAGTCGCTGCCGGTGAGGGAGCGGTCCAGATAGATGTGGTCAACAATCTTGGCGTCGTTCTGGTATTTGAGGTCGTGGGGAATATCGTTGTCGCTGAGGAGCTTGTCAATCATAGCCTCAAAGACGATGTGGAAGTTACCCACGACAAGGAGGTCCTTGCGCTGCTCGTCGTTGTTGCGGTTGTATCTGAAGAACGCGTCGAGAAGTTTCCAGAGTTCGCGCAGCTCCTCCCGGAAGTAGCAGTTATTGTTGCCTTTGATTTCCTTCGGGGTGATGCCGCTGCTGACCATAACGCCCACTTTCGCTGCAGGCAGGATGGGGTAAACAAGGTCGCCCAGGTCGATTTTGAGGTGGTATTCCCGCTTCAGGTAATTCAAGACCGAATAGAAGAGGATGATAAGTTTCTCGTTGGTGTCGAGTTCCTTTTTCTTGTTGATGGTCTGAACGTACATCGGGTCTCCGGAGACCTGGTCGATGTACGGCTGGGTGCGGGAGATGGTGCGCTGCCAGGAGGTGTTGTTGTTGCCGCTATGGTTCTCCTTCGTGATGGTGGTGAATATGGTTTCGTGCTCCCTGAAGAAGTCAACGAGCTGCATAGCGGCGCTGAGGAGGTCTTTCCTGCCGGAACTAGCGCTGGCGCTACTGCGTTTAAGATCTGCCTCCTTGATGATGGAGGAACGCTTGTTCTCGTCGTAGAAGCGCCGGATGACCTCATGCACCCAGATGGAGAAACCGGAGATTTCGCCGATGATGTCCGTGCCGTAGAGAGGGTTCTCCGGGGATTCCAGGTCTATGATCTTCTCTGGAACGGCGTTCTGTATGCCGAGGAATGTCAGCTTGCCGCCTCTTTTCAGCAGCAGGGCCTTCGGTAGGATGAATATCGGCCCGTCGTACTTGTCTTTGTTGTAGATGTAGCCGACGTAGCGCGTCCTGGCTTTGTCGTCGCACACCTCACGCATCCCCTTGAAGTAGTCTTCAAGAAGATTGGGGGAGTACAGGTAATCTTCAAAGTAGATTCGCATCGGTGCCGGAGGTCAGGGAAGTGAATTATTCTGCGGTCTGCTCGCCCTCGTCTTCGGATTCTTCGACTGGCTGCTCAGTAATTGCCTCGGTCTTGGGGGTCTTCTTTTTGCCGTTCTTCACGTAATAGAGGAAGCCTTCCAGCAGGAGGTCGCCGTTCTTGCGCGGGTCTTTCTTGTCTTCGTCCGGTGCGTTATCGGGGACTTCATTGAAAAGTTCGGTGAACTTGAACGGGTCGCCGTAGCGGTCGCGGAAGAAGAAGGGCCGCGGGCTATTCTTTCCGGAATAAAGGTCCTTGCAGACTTCGTTCCAAAGGTAGAACATCACCTTGTTCTTAAACTCCGTGGCAGTCATGTTCGAACGGATGAAGAACTCTCCCATCTGCTTGTCCTCGCTGTCAGTGGCAAGGGTGATCTTGTCGTTGATGCAGGGTAGATATTCCAGCCAATGGTAATCAACACCGTTGACCTTGAACGTGTAATCTGCGTCCTTGTTGTCATAATCGATCTTGATGTACTTCATCTCCCAGCGACGCTTGAAAGCAGAGTCCATAGGAAAGAGGCTCTGGTCAGAGGTGTTCATCGTAGCGTAGATGTTGAAGTTGTTAGGAAGGGCTATCTTGATATAGTCCTCCATCTCGGCATCGTCACGAAGGTACTTCATCAGTTCCTCCTCAGCGTTGATGGGGAACTTGGACACACCGTTCTCGCGGTCAAGGAGCTGGAAGAGGTCGCCGAAAATCTGGGCGCAGTTGCCACGATTGATTTCCTCGATGATGAGATAGATGGGCGTGTCGGGATGTTTCTTCGCTGCAACGTAGGCGTTGGTGAAAACCTGCGGCACGAACTTGTAGTCCAGCACGCCATCCTCCTTTACCGGCTTATAGCATCCGACAAAAGTAGCATAGTCATAGTCCGGGTGGAACGTCGTGCGGAAGACGTTGGTCGTTCCATCGTCGAACGTGATAACCTTCTCATTATCCAGTCCCTCTGTCAACCTCTTAACCTCATGTGATTTGCCGGTACCAGGGCATCCATAGTAGATGGTTTGGATGGTTGAACCCATAACTCCACCTTCAAGCGCAGGGGAGCCTGAGCCGGTGAATGTACCATTCAAAATCTTGAGAGCGTCATTCAAGTCTCTCTTAATGTTGTTCTTTATAGATTCCATAACGTGACTTTTTTTACGAATTCGTTGCCCTCAGTTGTAAGCGAAGAGGTTTTTCCGGTATCATAGATCAAATTTGCCTCTTTCAGGAGCGACTTAATGTATGACCACTGGGTATCTGCAACAGGTTGACCGGACTCGTTAAATACTTCATATTCAACCCCGTTGCTTCGATTCATAGTTGTCTGAGATTTGAAATCCGCCAGTGTTGATTTGTCTTCTTTGAAGACTTTCAGAGCGAGGAAAAACTCTTTCCAGTCAAAAGAACCAAGTTCTTTGAGAAGATATAGCACCATCCAGATGTTATGTTCTCTGCAAATGTCCTCCTCGGAACGATTCATATTCAAAATGCCAAGTTCAATCATCCGAGCCCTGGCATCCTGAAGCCTGTCGCTCACCGCGGTTTTATCAGCGGAGTCTTCAAGTTGTTCCGTGCTTTCTTGTGCCATCAAGATGCGAATAAGCAGTTCTCCGTCAGTCGTGAACTTGAATGGCTCGTTGGTGCCGTATGTAACGTAACCAAGTTCTCTCAGAAGAGGACAAAATGTTCGCAAGACAGATTCGGATTTGTACAGGTGCTCCTGAACCGTCTGGTGCCTTACGTCAGTGTAGGATAGTTCCGGGTGAGACTGAATGAACCGATACAGGGCGAGTGTCTGCTCGCAACGAGTATCAGACATACTTGAACCGGCGACGCCTGAATAAGTGCTGGAATTCAAGTTGATTCTCATTTCTCCAGGGTTTTAAGTATTTGCTCTGCTATGACCTTAGCCAGCATAGGAGGAACGGCGTTGCCAATCTGCTTGTACTGGCTACCGCGAGTTCCCAATATCTCGAAGTCGTCTGGGAAACTCTGAATCCTCGCAGACTCCCTGGCGGTCGGAATGCGGTTTTCAGAGTAATGGAAGTAGTTTCTGTGCCCAGTATCAATCGTGTTGGACGGCTTGAAAGTGCCCATCCTTTCGAATGCTTTATTGTACTTGCGCACAGACCAGTATTCAGAAGGAAGATCCTTGATGCTTCCTCCGTCGGGTATCATAGAGATGATAGAAACCGTCTGCTCAGAATGATTGGTGAAATCGTGATTGAGAGGTTTTTTCATCTTACCTCTCATCTCTTTCTGGAAATCGTTTTTCGGAGGGCAAAGGTATTCTCCCTCTTTACCGTTCAAGTCGCTGATGCCGTCTTTGGCGGTAAGGATATACGGGAATTCATCGGGAAAATCGAATTTCTTTCCACGGATACCGACAAAGATTATCCTGATTCTATTCTGCGGGACACCGTAGTTAGCTGCATTGACAAGCTTATAGCTGATAGTATAGCCAAGCCCTTTCTCTCCGAACCTGTCGAGAATATCCTTCACGAAAGCGCCTTTGTTCAGCGTAGTCAATCCCCGAACATTTTCAATCAGAAAGAAATCCGGTTTGGCTTGCTTGACGGCCTTATAGAACTCCAAGTAAAGTTTGTTGCGGGGGTCTTCAATAATCCTCTGGCCAACGGTGCTGAAGCCCTGGCAAGGAGGGCCACCTATGATGCCGTTGATTTTATGCTTCTTCAAAAGATCAGGCATGACACTTTCATTGAATTCCTCGACCGTAATCACCTGACCTACCTTTTCCTTTCGGTTATGGTTGTATGTCTTGATGGCATCAGGCCACATATCAATAGCTGACACGACATGGAACCCAGCTTGTTCAAAGCCCAAACTGAGTCCTCCGATGCCACTGAATAAATCTATAATTTCCATTACTTACTTCTTCTTTTTGAGGTAGGTCATAATTGCGTCCGCAACCGCCTTCGCGAGGAGCGGAGGAACGGCATTGCCCACTTGCTTATACCGGCTTCCACGAGGTCCCATAAAATGGAATCTGTCAGGGAATGACTGCAGGCGTGCAGATTCTCGGATTGACGGGATTCTATTGTAAAGGGGATGGAAGTAGTTACTATGAGCGTTTCCGGTGTCAATCGTGCATGCTTGCTCATCTTCTTTCAGGCGTTTATACGCAGAAGAATGACGATTTTTTCTGTCAGAAGGCCACAGGTGTTCTGGAACGTCTTCCCAATTGCCTCCCTGCGGAACATAGCTTATTCTCTCCTGGACCTTCTGGGCCGGGTAGTGAATCTCGTGGTCATAGACAAACTCGGAACCTTCTTTGAGATATTCCTGATATTTGCAGGTGGCTTTAGGCTCCAAGCGGCAGCTATTCATCAAATCCTTATCCTCGGCGTAAAGGTCGCTCAAGGCCTCGAAAACGGTGACTTTCTTCTTCTTACGCAGTTTGCCAAAGTCAAATACTTGCTCAAGGAAATCCTGTCTGATTCCGACCATGATGGCTCTCTTTCTGTTCTGGGGGACTCCATACTCGGATGCATCCAGAACTTGCATGTTGAGTTCGTAGCCCAGTTCCTTCAACAAGGCAGTTATTCTTTCCTTCGCGTACCCATTATCCCTTGTAAGAATGCCTCTGACGTTTTCAATGAGTACCACCTTTGGTTTGAGCACCTCCACAAAACGGATGTACTGGAAGAACAGTTTGTTCCTCGGGTCATCCATTTCCTTCTGGTACCTGTTCGCCGTTGAGAATCCCTGGCAGGGGGGACCGCCTATTATCACGTCAACACCAGAGTACAGTTTCTTTACAGTGGAGTTGTTGATTTTGCTGATGTCGGCACATCTGACCTTTGCTTTAGGGAAATTGAGCTTAAAGGTCTCTGTCGCGTCCTTATTGAAGTCGATTCCGCCAATAATGTCGAAACCGGCCAGATCAAAACCATAACTTAAACCGCCACAACCGCAGAATAAGTCAAGTGCAGTATATTTTTGCTTGCTCGCTTTTTGGGCTTGTGCCATATATTCTCCTTCCGGGGATAATATTCCTAATAAACCAACAAATTTACACATTTTCTTCCAATTTATCGCTATCCAATACGTAACACACATTCAATCAATCAAGCCAAAAGGCTTGTCCCGAACCGCGGCTCGGGGCACCTTCCAGCTATAACTTTTTGTATTCTCCATGCTTCACCTGCTGTATCTCGCCGGCTGGATCGCTCTCGCCACCTGCCACCGTACCGTCCGGAGACTTTTCCCGACATTCTTCGCCACCGTCTTCATATCGTCGGTCTTGAACATCAGCAGATTCCCGTTCTCGGCCATTGCCTGCCTGGAACGAGGTGGCGCTGCTGTTGGCCGGTACGCGAAGCAGCTGTAATATCTTCGAATTGCAGTCTCTTTTCGCTGTTGTCTGCATGGTTTTTAGATGTTTTGACAACCTTATCTCAATTCCTTGAACTCCATAATATTGAGCATAGAGAAAAGGATGCTGTCGATTTCTGCATTCCAGCTTTGATGGAAATGTCCGTAGTACCAGTGCTTGATGGGGTGGCCTGAAGACTTAAGATGCGACAGAATCTTATCTATGGTCTGCCTCTCTGTTTCACAGTCTGCAAGAAGCTTTGAGTCTTGTGACGCCCATTGGGCCAATCCGTTTTTTGAAATGAGTTCGCAGAATGACGGAGCAGTGTGGGAGATAACTGTATCAATTTTAAGTGATGCACCTATCTCATCCAGACGGGCAGCATCGTAGACGGGCATCTCATCAGTCCAGTAGGATGACTTTCCGCTCTTTACATGAGCTTTGTCATAATCTATACGATGAGAACGGTCTATGCTAACGGCACCTCCGATACAGAGGATACTGTGCCCGCATGCTTGAATGACGCTGTAGTCTGGGATGGTACAGAAGCGCTCATGACTAATCTTTATTTCCTGGAAATATGACGGATCGTCGTGATTGCCTCGCAGCATCACCACCCAGTTATTTGCTTTGCTCAGTCTTACTGAGTTTCTTTTGAACACATTTTCATAGTATCCCAACTTCTCAAAACCGAATCCGCAGTCTCCGGCAATAACCAACACAGTGTCAGTCATCTGATACTGCACACACAACTTATGTACCACGGAATTGAAGTCACCGTGAATGTCGCCGCAGACCACGATGCTCTTGGCGCCAGGGAATGAATATGTGTTACTCAGATCCATGTTCTATTTCTTTAGACCTTCCCAGTAAGGTTTCAACTTAGTCTGTAGATACGTCACTCTTCGCCACATTCAGCAGTCTGCTTCGGATAGATTTTCCGAAATCCTTGCTAAATTCCTTACTCATAGTTTAACCTCCAGATACTTTTCAATGATCGATGCTACTCTCAGCGCACGTGCATAGTCCATTAGTTTGCTGATGTTTCGTTCCGGACGCTCCAGATAATTGTTGATGATTTCAGAGCATACATCCATGCCGACTTTATTGCGGAATTTTACAGCATCACAGACGCAGCGCTCAATGTCGTAAATGTTGATTCTGAATCCATCTATGACCATTTCTGATATGCCAACCTCAAGAACTTTGGGTGTGTAGTGATGAACCTCTATTGGCGGGAACGATAGGGTAGTGACCTTCCTATCCCTTTTTATGGCTACGTGAAATGCCTGAGGGAGTGATGTCGTAAGTCCATGTATTCTCCATGCCGACCAAAGACAAAGAATTCCCCCGGGAACGATGCTCTCTATGTCTATCATATTGCCACTTATCTGTTCAGATGTGGCATAGACACCCCTGCGAACCTGAATAAGTTCGCCATCCTTTACCCTGTTTAGCATCTTGTAATACTCAGTTCTGCCTTTCTCCTTGGTTTCTGAAGAAGATATAAATTGCCTGGTGTCCATCATTAAATACAAATAATTTCGTACAAATATATCACAAAAGATAATAAGTGTGGTAGTTTTGTACGAAAAAAATTCAAATTTTCATTGCTTTACAGCGTCCTGATTCTTGACAATTCGGTATACGCTGTGGCGTACTTAAAGTTTTTCAGACGAAACCGCTTCCACCACTCTGCTCTCACTAGTGCGGTAGTCGACCAGTAGTGAAGCAAATTTTTCCCTCTGCACATCAGTCAAGGCTTTTCTCACGCACTCGTAGTCCAACTGTGTCCAATAGAGTCCAACAAATCTACTACCTCGGTGACGTTGGTGAAAATTTTCAGTTCCGGAAGGAGCAGCGGTGCTGATTTGTGGCAAAAATGCACTCGAAATGGCCCCAAAATGCATATTTCAGACTCATACAAACGAAAAGAGAGCCGTAGTTAAACGACTACCTTTCAATCAATTACTGCAAATTCTAAGCGTTGTCCAGCAAGCCATCACTTTCCGATGCAAAAATGCTCGAAAATATTCCCCAGCACCTCGTCCGTGGTGACTTCGCCGAGGATGGTGCCGAGGTGGTGGAGGGCTTGGCGGAGGTCTTCGGAGAGGAGGTCGGGAGTCTGGCCGGCGGCGAGGGAACGTTTGACGTTTTCGAGGGATTCGGACGCTTTCATCAGGGCTTGGTAGTGCCTTAGGTTGGTGACGATTGTCTGGTCAGAATCCAAAGTTGCGGACTTTTGGGAGTCGGACAACAGTTTGCGCAATTCATCAAGACCGAAACCAGTCTTGGCGGAAATATATAACTTAACTACTTTTTCATTAGGATTAGAAACAGAATTGTTGATTAGGCTAACATTAATGTTATTACCCAAAACATCCACTTTATTCAGCAGAACGATCAACTTTTGTGACTTTACATCCAGATTTGAGACTATGTCAGAAATCGAATACTCGTTTTCTTCTTCGGAGGCGGTGACATCAAGCAGGGCAAGGACGATCGAGGCCTCGTTCATCTTCTTATACGAGCGGGAAATGCCGATCTTTTCGACCTCATCTGAGGTTTCGCGGAGACCGGCGGTGTCGATAAAACGGAACAATGTGCCATCGATGGTCATTGTCTCCTCGATGGTGTCACGGGTGGTGCCGGCGATGTCGGAGACGATGGCACGGTCATCACAAAGGAGAGCGTTCAGGAGGGTACTCTTGCCGGCATTGACGGCACCGACTATTGCGACCGGAACTCCATTGCGAAGTGCGTTGCCGTAGCGGAAGGAATCGGTCAGCGAATGAATATGTGCAAGTGTTCCATCAAGCAGGGAGGACAGTTCGGATCTGCTGGCGAACTCAACATCCTCCTCGCTGAAATCCAACTCTAATTCAAGCAGGGAAGTCATTTTCAGAAGCTCCTCCCTGAGGGTTTTCAACTCTTTGGAGAAGCCGCCTTTCAACTGACTGAATGCTACTTTGTGGGCTGCTTCGCTCTGTGCGGAAATCACATCGGCAACGGCTTCGGCCTGAGCAAGATCCATCTTGCCATTTACAAAAGCCCTTTGGGTAAATTCTCCAGGACCGGCGACGCGGGCACCACAATCGACCAAGCGTTGCAGGAGCCTTTCCACAATGTACTTTGAGGAGTGGCTGGATATCTCAACGGAGTCCTCTCCGGTGTAGGAATGCGGGGCACGGAACACGCTTACCAAGACGGTGTCCAGATCGGTTCCATCGGCTTCAAGCGCGACTCCATATTTAAGCCTGTAACCTTCAGTGTCTGAAATATTACCACCCTTGCATCTTATCACTTTATCAGCTATGGAGAAGGAATCTCTTCCACTCATCCTGATGATGGCTATGGCACCGGTTCCGGGGACGGTGGCGGGGGCGCAGATCGTGTCTTCTATGTTGAGCATATCTGTTCTTTTACGTCCCTTCGACTGGCTCAGGGACCAATCTCCCAACTTACTTAACAATGGACCCCAAAGCCCTCCACCGAAGCGACAACAAAAGACAAATTTATCAACATTCCCCAACATATTCAAGGAATAACCGACAAACTCGTGAAAACTCACACCAAACTCGCTATCTTTGCACCGCAAAATCTACTCTATGGCTCAGAATGACCTCACCCAAGGCAGCATTCTCGGCAACATCCGGAAGTTTTCGCTGCCATATATGATGTCATATTTCCTGCAGATCCTCTACGGATTGGCGGATTTGTTCGTCATAGGGCAATACTGCGATGTCGCCAGCACGACGGCGGTGTCCAACGGCGCGCAGATAATGCACATGTTCACCGTCGTCATCATCGGCCTTGCGATGGGCACGACGGTACGGATAGCAAGGGCGATCGGCGCGGGCGACAAGGAAAACGCGGCAAGAACCATCGGCAACACATTCACGCTGTTCACCATCGTCGCAATCATCACAACAGCCATACTATTAGCAGCTAACAAAGGCATTGTCAACCTAATAGACACTCCGCAAGAAGCTGTCAAAGGCACAATAGACTATCTAAGAATATGCTTCATCGGCATCCCGTTCATCATAGCATACAACATCATCGCATCCATATTCAGAGGTCTCGGCGACTCGAAAAGTCCGATGTATTTCGTGATTGTGGCTTGCGTGGTAAACATCGCGCTCGACTACATATTCATAGGTCATTTCAAAATGGGAGCGACGGGCGCGGCACTCGGCACGACCTTGTCACAGGCTGTCAGCGTCATCGTCGCGGCGATAATGATCAAAAAGAAGTCCCTGATGAGCATAACACGCCAAGACCTAAGGCCTGAACGGCGCACGATGGCTGGCATCCTCAAAACCGGCGTGCCAATCTCGCTCCAGGACGGCTTCATCCAAATCGCGTTCATCGCCATCACGGTGATCGCGAACGGCAGGGGATTGAACGATGCGGCGGCGGTCGGAATAGTGGAAAAATTCATCGGACTGCTATTCATCGTCCCTTCAGCGATGCTGGCGACCGTCTCGGCGATGGCGGCGCAGAACATCGGGGCGAAAAAGCCTGAAAGGGCCAGAAAGACAATGAAATATTCAATAGCGATCGCGGTGGGATTCGGCACCGTGACCTCAGTGATTCTCCAATTCATCCCTGAATATGCCGTAAGAATATTCACGAGCGACAGCAGTGTCATCACCCTTGGAGGCCAGTACCTAAAAGGTTACGTGTGGGACTGCATATTCGCCGGCATACATTTCTGCTTCAGCGGCTTCTTCTCCGCCTGCGGCTATTCCATCATCTCGTTCATACACAACGTCATATCAATCACGTGCGCCCGTATCCCTTTGTCCTATCTGACTTCCATTGAATATCCCGACACGCTCTTCCCGATGGGCCTTGCATCTCCGGCCGGCTCGCTTCTCTCCGTCATCATCTGCGTCACTGTTTACATAGTGATGCGCCGGAAAGGGAAACTATGACGCCCACTTATTCCCGAACTTCACAAAAATTCTTTATCTGAATATATTTGGCCTATCTTTGCAGCCCGATTAGGAAATGTAATAAACTTAAAGATGAAAAGAGACGCCATCGATTTCGGTTCCGACAGCATTCCGGGACTCTTCAGAAAAATATTCATTCCTACATTGATAGGGATGGCCTGTATGGCAGTGATGACGACCATCGACGGGGTGTTTGTCGGCCACGGGGTGGGGAGCGACGCGCTCGCCGCCGTCAATATATTCGCACCTTTCTGGATGATTATGACCGGGTTAGGGATGCTGTTCGGCATCGGCTGCTCGGTCGTTTCTTCCGTCCATCTATCCCAAGGCAACGAGAAGGCGGCACGCATTAATATGACACAGACGTTGATTTTCGGTGTGCTTGTCACTGTGGCCCTGACGATTTTGGTCCAGAGCCACAGCACCAAGAGTGCCTGTCTTCTCGGCTCATCGGACAGACTTCTGCCGTACGTCCTTGACTATCAGAAATGGCTTTCCTACGCATTCTGCGCATTGTTCCTCCAGTCGGTCGGACTGTTGATCATCCGTCTGGACGGCTCGCCGAAGTACGCTTCCGCAGCTGCGGCGATTCCATCCATCGTGAATGTCGTGCTGGACTATGTGTTCCTGTTCATCCTTGACAAAGGACTTGAAGGAGTCGCCGTCGCCACCTCGATCGGATGCTGGACCGGAGGCCTTATGGTGCTGTTTTACATACTGTTCCTGTCCAAGACAATGAGGCTCTACCCATTGAAGATGTCGTGGAAAAGCCTTTGCCTGTCGTTGCGCAACCTGTGGTACCAGTTTCGTCTCGGACTGTCTGCTTTCCTTGGCGAGATCAGCATCTCGATGCTTATATTCGTGGGAAACTATGTGTTTATGAAATATTTAGGAGAAGACGGTGTGGCGGCGTTTTCCATCGCCTGCTACATTATGCCGTTCATCTTTATGACCGGAAACGCGATCTCGCAGTCCGCACAGCCGATTATCAGTTTCAACCACGGTGCCGGTAACCGTAACCGTGTGCTGGAAGCTCGCAAATTCTCTCTGCTAACTGCCTTTGCGCTTGGAATTGTGGTCTCTCTGGCCTTGGCGTTCGGTATCAGTTATGTGGCTGCACTGTTCCTCAGCAAAGACGCTCCTGCATATTCAATAGCGGCTCACGGTGTGCCTCTGATGGCCATCGGATTCACATTGTCGATTGTGAACGTCGCTGCCATAGGCTATTACCAAAGTGTGGAACGCGCGCTTCCGGCGACCATTTTCTCGCTTTCGCGCGGGGTAATATTCCTTGTGCCTTGCTTTCTTGTCATCCCACTTTTTGCCGGTGTGAACGGAATTTGGCTCGCTCTGCCAGCGACAGAGGCGCTGACATTCCTTTCGATTGTCTCTTTCAGTCTTTTCAGGAAGCGCCAGACCGCAAAGCGGTGAATTTATATTCATTGAATATTTTGCCGCTTATTCCCATTTTTTTGCGTACATTTGCAAAACAAACGGACTTCCTTATGCTTGACGTGACTTTAATACCTTTGAGCGGCAGTGCGTCCCAGGATGCACAGTGGGAATGTTCTTCCATTGACTTTCACCGACCATTTCATCACTGTTTGAGATGGTCGTTTTTTTTGAATGCCTCCTTTTATTCTTCACGACCCCCTGAATAAGAAAAGGAGGCACGCAGTGCCGACAGGGCCTCCCAGCGAGGGAGGCGGTGGAGGGTGGCGCTCCCACCGGGAGCTGGCGCGAAGCGACTGAGGGGTGGAATAAGTTGAAAAGTCTGTTTTTAGGAAAAAGTTGGATTTAGTTATAAGTCAAAAATTATTGACAAGGAAATGAAAGAAAGAAAAGGCGCGACATTAAAGTTGGAGAACGGGGCGGAGTTCCGTGGATTCTCCTTCGGCTACGACGGCCCGGCTGACGGGGAAGTCGTCTTCTCGACCGCGATGGTCGGCTATCCGGAAAGTCTTACGGACCCTTCCTATTCAGGGCAGATACTCTGTGTTACCTACCCATTGATAGGTAATTACGGCGTACCACAGGAAGGAGCGGATGAACTGGGAATATCCCGGAACTTCGAGTCAGAGAAGATCTGGGTGAGGGGAGTCGTCATAAGCGACTATTCCTTCGACTACAGCCACTGGGATGCGGTCAAGAGCCTCGACGAGTGGCTGAAAGAGCAGAAGATTCCTGGAATATTCGGGATCGACACCCGCGCCGTCACGCAGCTTCTCCGCGAGAAGGGCTCGATGCTCGGAATGATCGTTCCGGACGGCGTCGAGAAGGATTTTCCGATCGATGACCCTAACCTCGCCAACCAGATCGCCATCGTCAGCTGCAAGGATGTCATTGAATATGGCAGCGGCTCCAAGACTGTCGTGATGGTAGACTGCGGAGTCAAGCACAACATCCTCAGATGCTTTATGGAGAGGGGAGTGAAAGTAGTCAGAGTGCCTTGGGACTACGATTTCAACAAACTTGACTACGACGGCCTCTTCATCTCGAACGGCCCTGGCAACCCGCAGTTCTGCAATGTCACCGTAGCTAACCTGCGCAAGGCGATGGAAGGCGACAAGCCAATTTTCGGAATATGTATGGGCAACCAGCTGCTCGCCAGAGCCGGCGGGGCCAACACCTATAAATTGAAGTACGGGCACCGCAGTCATAACCAGCCTGTACGTATGGTCGGCACGAACCGCTGCTTCATCACCTCGCAGAACCACGGATTCGCAGTTGACGACAAGACCCTCGGAGCCGACTGGGAACCTTGGTTTGTGAATATGAACGACGGCACCAACGAAGGCATCCGCCACAAGACCAAGCCTTTCTGCTCGGTACAGTTCCACCCGGAAGCCTCCAGCGGCCCGACCGACACGAACTTCCTGTTTGACGAGTTTATCAGCAAATTGTAACTTTCGAATAAAGAAGAATTTATGAAAAACACAAATATAAAGAAGGTTTTGATCCTCGGATCAGGCGCACTCAAGATCGGTCAGGCGGGAGAGTTTGACTATTCCGGCTCACAGGCCCTCAAGGCCCTGCGTGAGGAAGGCATCGAGACCGTCCTCATCAACCCGAACATCGCCACCGTGCAGACTTCGGAAGGCGTGGCCGACAAAATCTACTTCCTGCCGGTAACCCCGTTCTTTGTCGAGAAGGTCATCGCCAAGGAGCAACCTCAGGGCATTCTCCTCTCGTTCGGTGGCCAGACAGCACTGAACTGCGGCGTGGAACTGTACGAGAACGGAATACTTGACAAGTACAATGTCCAGGTTCTCGGAACTCCGGTCCAGGCGATTATGGACACAGAGGACCGTGACCTCTTCATAAAAAAACTGGACGAGATCGGTGTGAAGACCATCAAGTCACACCCTGCCTCCAACATAGAGGAGGCTCGCAAAGCCGCCCACGAGCTCGGATTCCCACTCATCGTGCGTGCCGCCTACGCCCTTGGCGGACTCGGCTCAGGCTTCTGCGACAACGATGAGCAGCTCGACGAACTCTGCGAAAAAGCCTTCTCTTTCTCCCCGCAAGTACTTGTCGAAAAGTCACTTAAAGGCTGGAAGGAGATTGAATATGAAGTTGTCCGCGACCGTTATGACAACTGTATCACGGTCTGCAATATGGAAAACTTCGACCCGCTCGGAATCCACACCGGAGAGAGCATCGTCGTGGCTCCGTCCCAGACCCTGTCCAACAACGACTACTATTTCCTGCGCGAACTTTCCATCAAGATCGTCCGCCACATCGGAATAGTTGGCGAGTGCAACGTGCAGTACGCCTACGACCCTGACGCTATGGACTACCGCGTCATCGAGGTGAACGCCCGCCTGAGCCGCTCATCGGCCCTGGCCTCCAAAGCCACCGGCTATCCGCTCGCCTTCGTGGCCGCCAAACTCGGTCTCGGCTACGGCCTGTTCGACCTCAAGAACTCCGTGACCAAGACCACTCCGGCCTTCTTCGAGCCGGCGCTTGACTACATTGTCTGCAAGATTCCTCGTTGGGACCTTAGCAAATTCCACGGCGTTTCACGCAAAATCGGCTCCTCGATGAAATCCGTCGGCGAGGTTATGGCCATCGGCCGCAGCTTCGAGGAGGCCATCCAGAAAGGACTCCGAATGATCGGTCAGGGAGCGCACGGATTCGTCGGCAACAAGGAATTCCAGGTCGCTGACGTGGACGAAGCCCTCCGCGAGCCTACCGACAAGCGTATATTCGTGATCTCCAAGGCAATGCGTGCCGGCTACACTGTAGATCAGATCCACGATCTCACCAAGATCGACAAATGGTTCCTGAACAAGTTGGAGAACATCGTCAAGACCTACGAGGATATGAACTCCTACGACACTCTTGAGGACATGCCGGTGGAACTCCTGCGCCTTGCCAAGCAGGAGGGCTTCTCCGATTTTCAGATCCAGAGAGCGGTTTGGAAGGACAGCGGAGTTGTCACCGCCAATATGGACAAGGTTCGTGAATATAGAAAGTCTCTCGGCATTGTCCCTGTCGTCAAGCAGATAGACACCCTCGCCGCCGAATTCCCGGCACAGACGAACTACCTCTACCTGACCTACAACGGCACGAAGAGTGACATTGAATATGAGCGTGACGGCAAGTCGGTGATTGTCCTCGGTTCGGGAGCCTACAGGATCGGTTCGTCCGTGGAATTCGACTGGTGTTCCGTGACCTGTCTCCAGACCATCCAGAAGCAGGGCTACAGGGGAGTGCTGATCAACTACAACCCGGAGACGGTCTCCACCGACTACGACATGTGCGACAGGCTCTATTTCGACGAGCTCACCTTCGAGAGGGTGATGGACATCATCGACCTTGAGACTCCTCACGGAGTCGTTGTCTCCGTGGGCGGCCAGATTCCTAACAATCTCGCCCTCAAGCTTCACAAGCACAACGTTCCGATTCTCGGCACCTCCGCCGAGGACATCGACAAGGCCGAGGACCGTCACAAGTTCTCCAGCATTGTGGACAACCTCGGGGTTGACCAGCCGGAATGGAGCGAGCTCACGACCATCAACGAGGTGGACAATTTCATCAGGAAGGTTGGCTTCCCTGTGCTGGTGAGACCGTCGTACGTGCTTTCCGGAGCCGCTATGAATGTCTGCCACGACGAGGAGAAGCTCCGTCACTTCCTCAGCCTGGCGGCGGAAGTCTCCCAGGAGCATCCTGTCGTGATCAGCAAATTCTACACCCGCAGCAAGGAGATAGAGTTCGACGCGGTGGCCGACAATGGAGAGATCCTCGCCTACGCTATCTCGGAGCACATTGAATATGCCGGTGTTCATTCCGGTGACGCCACGATCCAGTTCCCTCCGCAGAAGCTTTACGTGGAGACCGTCCGCAGGATCAAGAAGATCGCCCGCGCGATTGCCGGCGCGCTCAGCATCTCCGGACCGTTCAACATCCAGTTCCTAGCCAGAGAGAACGCCATCAAGGTCATCGAGTGTAACCTTCGCGCTTCCAGAAGCTTCCCGTTCGTGTCCAAGGTGCTGAAGATCGATTTCATCGAGCTGGCTACCAAGGTTATGCTGGGTCTCCATCCTGCGGCTCCGCAGAAGAGTGCCTTCGATCTTGACTATGTAGGTGTCAAGTCCTCACAGTTCTCCTTCGCGAGGCTTGAGGAGGCTGATCCGATGCTTGGTGTCGATATGTCTTCGACCGGTGAGGTCGGCTGTCTGGGCGATGACCTTAATGAGGCTTTGCTGAAATCAGTGCTTTCAGTCGGCCAAAGGATTCCGGAGAAGAGGGTTCTGCTCTCGACCGGTGATCCGCTCCAGAAGGCTGATATGCTGAGGGCCTGCCGACTTCTCGTCGAGAAGGGTTATGAGCTTTACGCCACAGGTGGCACGTATAAGTATCTTGTAGAGAACAGTGTTCCGGCGACGAAGGTGCTCTGGCCAAGCGAGTGTGACAATCCTAATTTCAAGGGACGATTCAAACCGGCTTTGGAAATGATTCAGAACAAAGAAGTTGATATGGTGATCAATATCCCGAAAAACTTCTCGGCTCTGGAACTTTCCAACGGCTACCAGATCAGAAGGGCAGCCATAGACTTCAACGTCACCCTCTTCACGAATGCCCGCCTCGCCACCGCCTTCATCCGCGCTTTCTGCTCCACCAGCATAAACGACATCCAAATCAAGTCCTGGGATCAGTATTGATCTCTGGATTTGATTCCATAGCCGAATATTTGGTGCTGCAGACTTCCGCGCTACGCGCTCCATCCCGTCCCGCCTACGGCGGTCCACCCGTTCATATGGCCACGGGCGGCCATAGTCTGCCACACCAAATATTCGGCTATAAAAACATCTCGGATTGTTATACCATAATCAACTGAAAGGCAGTTGCCGCAAGCGACTTTGGCTCCCGAAGAGGGAGGGGACCCACGGAGTGGGGAGGATCGCTGGAGGTAACTGCCTTTCAGTTGATTCCAAATTAGAAATAATAAAGGCGACTGAAAATATTCAATCGCCTTATAACTAATTCTTAAATGCTTCAATCGCTATAAATGCAACTAATAAAAATAAGAGAATCAAACAGACTATAGCCAATACTATAAGAATCCTTTTTACCCATTTTTCTAATTTGCTGTCCCCCTTTATCATTTGTGATACAAGTAACAATAAAGAAGGTACTATAACCAAAGTCAGCAGTGGCGACATATTTTATAACATTTAGAACGTGTCGTAGTACTTGGCGTCACGAGGGGTGACTTTGTTCATATTCTCAAGGAGAAGATCATTGGTCTTGTACTCGTCCATCAGCTGAAGCATAAAGTTCATCGCCTCGGTAGGATTCATATCCGCAAGAAGCTTGCGCAGGATCCAGATTCTGTTGGCCGCCTCACGGCTGTATAGCAGATCATCACGACGCGTGCTGGAAAGAACCACATTGACGGCAGGGAATATACGCCTGTTGGCGAGGGTCCTGTCAAGCTGAAGCTCCATATTGCCGGTACCCTTGAACTCCTCGAAGATCACATCATCCATCTTTGAACCTGTCTCAGTCAAGGCCGTCGCAAGGATTGTCAGCGAACCGCCACCCTCGATGTTACGCGCCGCACCGAAGAAACGCTTAGGCTTCTGCAGGGCATTGGCGTCCACACCTCCGGTCAAAACCTTACCGGAAGCCGGCTGCACTGTGTTGTACGCACGGGCCAGACGGGTGATGGAATCAAGCAGGATCACAACATCGTGACCACACTCCACAAGTCTGCGTGCCTTCTCCAGAACCATATTCGCGACCTTCACGTGCCTCTCGGCCGGCTCATCGAAAGTCGAGGCCACCACCTCGGCCTTTACGCTGCGGCTCATATCGGTAACCTCCTCAGGACGCTCGTCGATAAGAAGCACGATCTCGTAAACCTCCGGATGATTGTCCGCGATCGCGTTGGCGATTGACTTAAGCAGCATTGTCTTACCGGTCTTCGGCTGCGACACGATCAAGCCACGCTGGCCTTTTCCGATAGGAGTGAACATATCCACGATACGGCACGAAGGATCGCTCTGATGGCCGTGACCAAGAAGATTGAACTTTTCCTCCGGGAACAGCGGGGTGAGGAAATCAAACGGCACCCTGTCACGGATGTAGTCAGGAGTACGTCCGTTGATGTACTTGATCCTCACGAGAGGGAAGTACTTGTCACCCTCCTTAGGAGGACGGATCTCACCGGTGACGGTGTCACCGGATTTGAGGGCATTATTCTTTATCTGACTCTGGCTGACATAGATGTCGTCAGGGGAGTTGAGATAATTGTAGTCCGAAGAACGGAGAAAACCATAACCGTCCGGCATGATCTCCAGAACACCCGTCGCCTCCACAGTACCGTCAAACTCGATTTCCGGAGCTTTCGTCCTTTGATTTGGATTCTGGAAATTCTGTTGGGGCTTCTGCTGCTGGTTCGGGTTCTGTCCGTTGTTCTGCCCCTGGAACTTGTTCTTCTGCTTTCTGCGGGTAACATCAGCATGAGCCGCCGGATCATCCTTCAGATCATCAAAAAGCGCATGAATGAACTCCTTGCCATTTACCGGTTTGTCGGCTGAAGTCTGAACATCGGGCTGTTGAGTGACTTCGGTGGCGGCAGCCTCCACGGATTCCGGCTTATTCTCCTCCACCGACGCAGCGGTCTCAACCTGAGTCTGAACCATAGCGGATTTAGGCTTACGTCCTCTTTTTTTAGGAGCCGGCTTAACCTCCGTTTCTTGAGCGGCGATAGGTTCCGCCTTTTGTTCTGAATTTTCCGCCTTGTCAGTCTTGACCTCCGGCTTCTGCTGCGATTTAGCCTTTTTCTCATCTTTCCTGGTGTCAGCCGACTTGGTATCCTGAACGCCGGATTGTTCCGGAAGCGGATTCTTGCGAGGCCTTCCACGTTTGGCTTTTGGTTTCTCTATCGGTTGAAGAGACGCGGCGGCAGCCTGCGCGTCAAGTATAGCATAGGACAGATTCTCATCAGTGAATTTCTTGATGTTCTTAATCTGATGCTCCTGAGCGACTTTTTCAAGCTGCTCTCTGCTCATCTGAGTGAGTTCAAATAAATTATAAGGCATAAATTTAAAATGGATCCGATGTAAGAACCGGATATGATTTCAGAAAAGTTATAGCGGATATAATAGCCCCAAGGCTTACGCTGAAAATGTCAGCATGCAAATATAAGATATTTATGATAAACATCCAACTATTTATCCCAATAACTCGTACTTTTCTTGAATCTCAGCAAGTCAGCCAAAGCCGCCGCGTTCGCAGAGATGAGGAATGAATATGACTGGTACATTCCAGAAGGCACCCAAGAGACGGAAATATTGAAGCAATGCAGATCGTACCTGAAAGAGAACTGAGTCGTGGTCATCTTCATCGCTGTGAAATCCCATCCGGACTGCGCCTGCACGGACATCTTAGGGGTCAGTTGAATATTTCCTTGAACACCGAGTGTCTGGGTGTAGTTATCCTTCTTGCTGAGCTGGTTGTTGGCGTAGCTGTACGACCGGCTCATCGAGAAGCTATAGTTGAAGTTAAGGCTCCACGGAACGTTAGGATTCGTATAATACAACCATCCGCCAGGAATATATTCACCGGTCAAAGGATGATAGTATATTCTTCTGTAGTAGTCGGCCGGATTGCCGGAGCCGCCGCCGTCCCCGCCTGAAGATTTCGAACCGTCGTTGCCTTTGACAGTGCCTTTGCCGGACAATGAATATGACACAGAGGTGCTGACGTTGGTGAGCCTGAGAGGCACGCCTGTCTCCAGAAGGTTATATTTGTTGACCCGCTGTCCTCTCTCGTTGATGGCATACGGGTCGAAGTTCATGTTGCCGTTGATTCCGAGTTTGCCGAAAATAGAGGTGGACATGGACAGTCCCACATTGTTCATCTTGAGGGAATCTGCCAGGAAGTTATAGCCTGTGGAGAAGTTGAACTGATCAAGGATCTTCACTTTCTTCGATCCTGTGCCTGTCGTGTCTTTCATGTCACGCACCTTGGCTTCAAGGTTGTTGCCGAGCGAGATGCTCATGGTGGCGGATTTGCCCTTGCCTGGAGCCGAGTTGATCTGTCCCTGGTAAATGTTGTAGTCGTAGGATTTCTGCACGCCGAGAGTATCCACATAATTGAACGTGCGCCATCCGTTGAAGGCTTTGCCTTTCTCAGGACTGAAGCTCATGCTGACGCTCGGAGAGACGACATGACGAAGTGCCTGTATCTTATGATACTTGCCGAAATTGTACATTCCGTAGATCCGCGTGCTCATCGAAAGAGAACCGGAATAATTGTGTGTGGCGCCGAAGGTGCCGAACTGTTTGCCCATCTCGGTCTTCACGCTGTTTGTCTCTGGATCGAAATACGCCTCGCTCTTGCGGAAAAACCAGTTCATGCCGTAACTCACATTAGGGGCCACATTCAGGTATTTGAAAAGAGTGAAATCCGGCAGTTTTATCGAAAAATTATGAGCCACGCCATTCTGGAACTTGTCAATAAAGCCAGGTTCTCCGAACTCCGAGGCCTTGAAATTGATCTTGTTCTGGATGGATGTGTTGTAACCCAGGGCGAATTTCTCGTAGAAACGCTCTTTCCCGACCCTGTTCTTGATCTTGAAAGGATAGAATGTGGAGACAGAGAAAGTGATGTTAGGCAGTGTGAATGTGTATGAGCTGTCCCTTGAGTTCTGGCTGTGCAGGGCGTTGACCGACAGGTTGAACTTTCCGTTCCAGTTCTTTGAGTATGAGATGGAAGACGAGATCTGGTTCTGGAGAGCCTCCGACACCGAATGCGAGTTGTATCGGCTGTTGGAAGGGCTGGAGAAATTGACCGACGCCGAGAATGATGTTCCAGGGTGAGCCTTGGAATCCTGTGAGTGGGACCACCTTACTCCGAAGTTCTTGCTCTGGAAGAAGTCCGTGCTCCCTTTCTCGCCTGTCTGGTCGACTGAATAGTTGACGGCCAGGTTGCCGGTGAACTTGTACTTCACCATGTACCTTGAGTTAAGATTGGCCGCCCAAGAGCCAAGGGTGTAATAGTCACCTGTCAACGACATGTCAAAATAGTCTCCCAGAACGAAGTACATGCCGGCGTCCCTCAGGTAGAAACCACGCGCGTTCTCCTCTCCGAAAGACGGCATTAGAAGTCCGGTGGCTCTGTCAGGACGCTTGGGGATGAATCCGAACGGGATTCCTATCGGGAGATCCACATCCTCCACAACGAGATGCGCCGGACCGAACACCGTCTTCTGGGATGGTTTGGTGACAACTTTCGCCGAAGACAGCTTAAGGTAATAGTGCGGATGCTCAAGATCGCAGACCGTGTACTTGCCTTTGGTTATGTTGATGGACTTGTCCGGCATCATCTTGATGTTCTTCCCGTGAAGGATGCCGTCATCCTCCTTCGTTATCATGTTCGTGATCCTGGCCTTGCGGGTGTTGAAATTGTACCGGACCTCTTCCATGTTGAATGTCTGGCTGCCCTGGGTCATCTCCGGCTGCCCCTTCCACTCTTGGGCAAGGCTGTCGTAGGTGCCTCTGGCATAGACGGTGCCGGTGGACATGTCATATTCCATGTAGTCAGCCTTCAGTTTGATGTTCTCGTAGGAGACCTCGACGTCTCCCCAGTAATACATCTTGCGTTGACCGTTGGAAAAATCCTGCCTTATGGAATCTTTCGCTCCTGAGAATGCCGGTCTGGTAAGCGAGCTTTTGTCAAGAAGAAACAACGAGTCTGCCCTTGATGTTGAGTCAGCCACCCTTAGGGAATCTCTTCTGCGGGCGATTGAATCTTCTGCGGGCGGCAAGGAATCCTTCGCCTGTGGCAAGGTCCCGGCGGCTGGCCTGATGGAGTCCGGCGTAAACTGAGCCACAGAGGCCTTTCTCAGACTCCTGTTCCTCCTCACATCCTGCCCGAACATTGTCAGTCCAGTCAGCGCGGCAAGAGCCGCCACGAGGATAATATTATATGTATGCTTCTTGAATTGCAATTATTTTATAAATTTGCAAAAGACAAATATACTACATATTTTGGATTTACATCGCAATTTTCTTGCCGTACTTACGGCACTGTCGCTTTCAACGGCCGGATTTTTCGCTTATGCACAAAAGAATCCGTCGGCTTCGATACGTTTGTCAACCGTGGTCATAGACCCCGGTCACGGTGGCAAGGACTCCGGCTGCATAAGCCCGAGCGGAAAGACAATGGAGAAGACCTTGGTGCTGGACATATCCAAACGACTGGCCGATATGATCAAGGCAGGCTACCCGGATGTGAAGGTCATAATGACCAGAAGCGACGACACGTTTGTCACACTTCAAGGGAGGGCGGACATAGCGAACGCGAACAACGCGAACCTGTTCATCTCCGTCCACGTGAATTCCGTGCCAGGGAAGAAGAACGGCCCAAACGGCTATTCTGTGCATATCCTCGGCCAATACAACAGCAAGAACAAGGACATGTACGCCGGGAATATGGACGTGGTGCGCAGGGAGAACTCAGTCATAAAGCTTGAGGACGACTACACCACCCGCTATGAAGGCTTCGACCCGAACGATCCGGAGTCCTACATATTTATGAATCTGATGCAGAACGCCTACCTGGAGCAAAGCTTCAAGTTCGCCCAGGCAGTGGACAAGGAAATGAAGGGAGGAACGTTCCAGCATAGCCGAGGAATATCCCAGGATGCGTTCTACGTCCTGTGGCGTACGGCGATGCCATCAGTGCTCATAGAATGCGGATTCCTGTCCAACTCCGCCGACCGCGAGGCCCTGATCACCGAAAAGGGACGAGCCCGGATCGCTTCAGACATCTACGATGCGTTCAAAATCTACAAGAAGGAATATGACGGCTCGGACGCTGTCAATGGCTCCGTAAAGGCAAAAAGCACAGGCTCTGAATCAAGCGTGGCTGAAGATGGGGTAACGGAAGTGTCTGTTAAAGAGGCTGCTTCAATTGTTTATGGAACTCAGGTTCTGGTATCTTCCAAATCAATGCCCGGCAACGATCCTTTCTTCAAAGGATATGACGTTATCAAGATGCCGGCCGGAAGACTTTTCAAGTATATCATAGGCTACTCTTCAGACTTGAACACAGCCAAGGAGATGAACCGCTCACTGAGCCGCGATTTCAAGGACTCATTTCTTGTAAAGGTTGAGAACCATACCGCGGAACGTCTGAGATAGCCCTTCTGAAATCCCGTTCTTCCACTTAATCAAAGCGTTGGAGGGACGGGATTTTTATTTTAGATAAATTCTAATTTATAACTCGCTTGATAATAGCCGATTTAAGAAAATTTTTAGTCATAAAATATTGATTACGTTAATATTACATAATTTAATTAGTGTTAAAATAGGTTCGCATAAGGAAAATAAAAATCAAAAACAATACAAAAAAAGATTTTTTATGAATTAATTTTCCCCCAATTTTGCACAAGCAAAAACGAAGAGGGAACAATTCTCTTATAATTCAAATTAATTCATTTAAAGAAATGGCTGAACTGGAAAGACATATCTCTGTCTGGAATGAGTGTCTTAGGATTTTTGAGCAGAACGTTGAACCGAAACAGTTTGACGTCTGGTTCAAGACTATAGTTCCCGTTTCTCTCGAAGGCTCTACATTGACGGTCGAGGTTCCGACCGATTTCTTCAGAAGTTATCTTGAGGACGCTTTCCTACCAATAATAAAGATGACACTCCGAAGAGTGATCGGGCAGGACGCAAGGCTGCTCTACAAGATCCATCCTGTACAGAAGGAACGCGCGATGGTATTCACCGCGTCGCACGGCAACGTACCGGAGAACAAGCCGGTGACGATCAACACGTTCCAGCCATCGGGCAATCCGAGTCCGTTCGTCTTTCCGGGGATCCAGAAACTCAAGATCAACCCGAGGCTGAACCCGGTCTATTGCTTTGACAACCTTATAAAAGGGGAGTGCAACAAGATGGGCTACAATGCGGGAATAAGCATCTCAGACAAGCCTGGCAAGACTCCGTTCAACCCGTTGTTCATCTTCGGTGGCCCGGGACTTGGCAAGACCCATCTCGCGCAGGCGATCGGTATCGCCATCCACGAAGCCTACCCGGATCTTGTTGTCCTCTATGTCACCGGCAACGAGTTCAGGACCCAGTACGTCAATGCGGTCAGTGTACAGAACAAGCTGACTGACTTCATGGCCTTCTACATGAGGATCGATGTCCTCATAATGGATGACATCCAGGAACTGAACGGCCCGGCCTCGCAGAACGCGTTCTTCAACATATTCAATCATCTTCATCAGTCCGGCAAGCAGCTGGTGTTCACCTCCGACCGCTCTCCGGCAGACTTGAAGAACTTCGAGGAGAGGCTGCTTTCGCGCTTCAAGTGGGGCTTGTCCATCGAATTGGCCAAGCCTGACCACGACACAAGGCTGGCCATGCTGAAGGCAAGAAGCGTCCGCGAGGGTGTATCCGTCAGCGATGAGGTGCTGGAGCTTCTTGCGAACAGGATACGCTCGAACTTCAGGGAATTGGAAGGAGCGCTTATCTCTCTGATTGCCAACGCCACCCTTTGCCACGAGGAAGTCACGAAGGAATTGGCCGAACAGGTCACCGGCAACATCGTAAGCGAGGATCAGAATGAAATCTCCATCGACAAGGTTCAGGAAGTTGTCTGCGAATATTTCAACATCACCCGCGAGACCCTGCTCTCCAAATCAAGGAAGAGGCAGATCGTCCAGGCCAGGCAGATAGCCATGTACATGAGCCGCAACCACATAAACGGCTGCTCCCTGTCAACGATTGGTATGGAACTTGGAGGGAAAGACCACGCTACAGTGCTGCACGCCTGCACGACTGTGTCGGACCTTATGACAACAGACAAGATGTTCAAGCAATACGTGACCGACATAGAAAAGATGCTTGTGCCTGTGGCAAGATAATAAAGGTGCCAAATGAATTCAGAAAAAGTACTCTCAATCTTCAAGGAAATCACACGGATTCCAAGGGAGTCCGGACACGAAGAGCCGATGACTGCCTTTCTTCAGCGTTTCGCCGGGGAGAGGCATCTTGAATGTAAAACCGACAAGACAAACAATGTCTGCATAGTCAAGGAAGCCAGCAAAGGCAAGGAGAATGTGCCTACGCTCGTTCTTCAGGGACATCAGGATATGGTCTGCGAGAAAAGAAGCGGCGTTCAGCACGACTTCCTCAAGGATCCTATTGAATATGTCATCGAGGATGGCTGGATGGTCGCCAAGGACACCACGCTCGGAGCCGATGACGGAATCGGTGTCGCCGCGATGCTCGCGCTTCTGGACAGTGACCTTCCGATGGGGAAGATCGAGTGCGTGTTCACCATCTCTGAGGAGACCGGAATGGACGGGGCCTTCGGAATGGAACCGGGCTTCTTCACCGGCAGGACTCTCATCAATCTTGACTCTGAGGATGAGGGGCAGATGTTCATCGGTTGCGCCGGCGGCCTTGACACGACAGCCGTGTTCAATTACAAACAAGAAGATTTCAAGGAAGGCTATAAGCCGGTAAGACTGGAGATCGGCGGAGCGCTCGGCGGACACAGCGGAGATGACATCAACAAGGGCCGCGCGAACACGGTGCAGCAGATGGCGCGTTTCCTATATTCAGAAATGGCTTATGGACTTCAGCTTGTTATGCTGAAAGGCGGCAACAAGCCGAACGCGATAGCGAGGGAGTGCGAGGCAATCATCACCGTTCCGGACGCGGACGCCACAATCGCGAGACTCACCTCGTTCGGCAAGGATCTGAGGAATGAATATTTCAGGACGGATCCAGATTTGAGCTTCAGCGGCGAGACGTACAGATGCACCGAGAAGCCGATCCAGAGCGATGTCGCAAGGAGGCTGATCGCATCTCTCTTCGCCTGCCCGCACGGAGTCGAGACTATGAGCCAGGACATTCCGGGACTCGTGGAGACTTCGACAAACCTGGCGGCCGTAAGGATGAACAAGCAGGGAAGGATCGAGGTCATCACAAGCCAGCGCAGCTCGACCGGTTCGGCAAGAAAGATGATGGCCGCCAAGGTGGAGGCCAACTTCCTGCTCGCCGGAGCCGAAGTGACCCATCTTTCTGAATATCCAGGGTGGAAGCCGAACCTCGATTCCCACATTCTGCGTGTGTGTGTGGATTCGTACAAGAAACTGTTCGGATGCGAGCCGGAGGTCAAGGCCATTCACGCCGGACTTGAGTGTGGACTTTTCGGGGAGAAGTTCGGGGATCTGGATATGATTTCCTTCGGTCCGACCCTCAGGGGTGTGCACGCTCCGGGCGAGAAGCTTGAGCTTGCGTCCCTTGACAAGTTCACCGAGCATCTCGTCGATGTCGTCACGAATTTTGAATAATATGGTAAAGATAGCCCCTTCAATACTATCCGGCAATTTCCTCAATCTGGAGCCGGACATCAGGATGGTCAACGGGAACGCCGACCTGATCCACATCGATGTGATGGACGGCAGTCTCGTACCGAACATCTCGTTCGGGTTTCCGGTGATGGAGGCTATCGCCAAGGCCGTGACCGTCCCGATGGACGTCCACCTGATGATCATCAATCCGGACAAGTACATCGAAAGATTCGCCAAATGCGGAGCGAACCTGATAAGCTTCCATCTGGAGGCCGCTGACCAGGCCGGCAAGGATCCAAAGGAGATCATAGGGATGATCAAAGCCTGTGGCGCGAAAGCCGGACTTGCGATCAACCCGGATGTGCCCGTCGAAAGGCTTTTCCCATACATCGAGGATGTGGACTTCTTCCTGATAATGTCGGTATTCGCCGGATTTGGGGGACAGAAATTCATCCCGGAATCCATCGACAGGATCAAAACTCTGAAGGCAGAGATGGACAGAAGGGGAGTCGTGAAGGACATCGAGGTTGACGGCGGGGTGTCATCCGCCAACGCAAGGATTCTGGCCGAAGCCGGAGCGACAATGCTTGTGGCCGGAAGTTCGGTATTCAAGGCGGAGGATCCTGCCAAGGCTATTGCTGAGCTTCGTTAGATAACATAGCTTATTTCCTTAAAGGCGAACTCTAAACGTTCGCCTTTTTCTGTTTCGAGACAGAGCAGGCCACGGTCGGTGACACCAACGATTCTCGCACGTATTGACGCGCCTGTCGAGCAGACTACATATTCATTGAAAGTGCCGACGCGGTAGAGTCTGCTGACATATTCCTCAGCGTTGTCGTAGTGTCCAAGCCTCCTTTTCAGGAAGCGGCAAAGTTTGGGAAGCTGGTCTTTGAGATCATATTCCCTGCCGGTCAGCATCGCCATCGAGACGGGGTTCAAAAGTTGTGGCGGAAACTCCTTTTGGTTGACATTCAGGCCGATTCCGATGACGCTTGCCGTCAGGGAGTCTCCGCAAAGGGTGTTCTCAATGAGTATTCCGCATATTTTCCTGTTCCTGACATAGATGTCGTTCGGCCATTTGACCGTGGCCACAATCCCTTCATATTCAAGGTAATCAAGCACGCCCAAGGTGACGCTCCGGCTTATCGGGAACTGCCTTGAGGCCTTCAATGGCGGATAGGCTCCGTCCCCAAACTTCATCACCAGAGAGAATGTGAGGTTTTCTCCGGGCCGTGCGGACCATGAATTACCCCGCTGGCCACGCCCTGAGGTCTGATGTAGAGCCGCCAGGACTGACAGATTGTCAATCCCTGAAATATTTCTTAGGGCTTCATTATTAGTCGAATCGACCTCATCGAGCCATTGTATGTCAACTTCCTCTTTCATTGGTTCAGAATTTGTCGTATATTTGTATATTTGATTGTAATTGCAAAAATATAAAACATTCTCAATATGATTACACACGATTTGCGGGTTATGGCCGACGCTATGCTCGACAAGAAAGCACAAAACGTAATTGACATAGATCTCAGGCCGCTGGGAACCGCAATCACTGACCATTTTATGATCTGCAACGCTGACTCCACCACCAACGTCAACGCCATAGCCGACAATGTCATCGACAAGATGCGGGAGGAAGGCAGAAAGCCTCTCCGTACCCAGGGTCTGGAGAATAATTTCTGGATAATCCTGGACTATGGGGATATCGTCGCTCATATATTCCTCACGGAATACCGCCAGTTCTACAGGCTGGAGGAGCTCTGGGCCGACGCTCCGCACAAGGAATACAAGGAGAGACGCGTTCCTAAAACAAAAAAGACAGAGACAGATGCCGAATAACGCAAATTCGCCGAAAGGCAATGATCCAAGAAGGAAGGTTATCCGCGTGAGATTCAATTTCTCGTGGCTTTACCTTATTCTTATCCTTGGCATAGGTTGGCTGCTGCTCAACAACAGCGGGGCCAATCCTCAGAAGATAGAATGGGCCGAGGTCCAGGAGATGTTCCTCAAGGGCGACATCAAGGAGATTGATTTCGTGAGGAACGACTTCAAGGGCAACATCACCGTGCGCCCGGACAGGCTCAACAAATATGCTGACAAGTTTGGCGGCAAGGTTCCGGCCAGCTCGCCTCATTTCATATTCCTGGTCTCCGACAAGTTCGACGCCGAGAAGGAGTTCGGTGAGCTGAACGCCAAGCTTACTCCGGACGAGAGTCAGGTCAAGATTGTGATGGAGAACGACAGCAGGATGTGGTCAAACGTCCTTGAATGGATAATTTTCCCGATCCTGCTCATCGTTATGTGGATCTGGATGTTCCGTGGCTTCAGCAGGAATATGGGCGGAGGCAGCGGCGGTCCCGGCGGAGTGTTCAATGTCGGTAAATCCACCGGCAAGCTCGCCGACAAGGAGAAGGTCAACGTCACATTCAAGGATGTCGCGGGTCTGTACGGAGCCAAGGAAGAGGTGATGGAGATCGTGGACTTCCTCAAGAATCCTAAGAAATATACAGCCCTCGGAGGAAAAATCCCTAAGGGAGCCCTTCTGGTAGGCCCTCCGGGTACCGGAAAGACATTGCTGGCCAAGGCAGTGGCAGGGGAAGCCAACGTTCCGTTCTTCTCGATTTCCGGTTCGGATTTCGTAGAGATGTTCGTCGGTGTCGGTGCTTCCAGGGTCCGTGACCTGTTCCGTCAGGCGAAGGAAAAAGCTCCTTGCATCGTGTTCATCGACGAGATCGACGCTGTCGGAAGGGCCAGAGGGAAGAATGTCGGATTCTCTTCAAATGACGAGCGAGAGAACACTCTCAACCAGCTTCTTACCGAGATGGACGGATTCGACACAAATTCAGGTGTGATAATCCTTGCGGCCACAAACAGGGCTGACATCCTCGACAAGGCGCTTCTGCGCGCCGGACGTTTCGACCGCCAGATTCACGTGGATCTTCCGGAACTGAAGGAAAGGGAAGAGATATTCAAGGTTCACACACGCAACCTCAAGGTCGCTCAGGACTTCGACCTCGGATTTATGGCCCAGCACACGCCGGGCTTCTCCGGAGCCGACATCGCCAATGTCTGCAACGAGGCTGCGCTCACAGCGGCAAGAAGAAACAAGAAGGAGATTGACCGTCAGGATTTCCTTGACGCTGTTGACAGGATTGTAGGAGGACTTGAGCGCAAGGGCTCGATCATGACTCCGGCGGAGAAGAGGACGACGGCATACCATGAGGCCGGACATGCTACTGTGGGATGGCTGCTGCCATATTCAGATCCAGTGTTCAAGGTCAGTCTCATCCCGAGAGGGGATGCGCTCGGTCTTACCTGGTACCTGCCTGACGAGAGAAAGATCCTGTCCAAGTCATACCTTATGGACAAGATGTGCGCCTTGATCGGCGGACGTGTGGCCGAAGAGATCATCAACGGCGAGCCGGCAACCGGAGCGCTCAACGATCTTGAGAGACTTACCCGTATGGCCTACAACATGGTGCAGTACTACGGAATGAGCGAGAAAGTCGGAGAGGTGTCGTTCTATGATTCGACCGGATCAAAGGGCTACGACCTCACCAAGCCTTACAGCGAGAAGACCGCCGAGCTTATGGACCAGGAGGTTAAGGATCTTGTCAAGGAGATCCACGACAGAACCTACAAGATTCTGACCGAGCATAAGGAAGGCTTCGTCAAGATGGCTCAGATTCTCCTTGAGAAAGAGGTGATCTTCGCCGAGGACATCGAGAAGATTTTCGGTCCGAAGGTGAAACCAGCTGAGGATGCGGAACCTGCCAAGGCTCAGGCAACCGAGAGTGACACACAGATAACCGAGGCTGGAAATGAATAACGTTGTCGTCAGATCCATTTCAGGCGTGGTCTTCATCCTTGCGATGTTGGCCTGCCTGATGTTCAATAAGTTCCTGTTCGCCGGACTGATAATATTCATAATGTCCGTGATGCTGCTGGAATTCTACCACATCACGATGGGGAACAGCTACACCTTCTCTAAGGTGCTGGCGATCATCGCCGCGATCTTCCTTTTCGGACTGCTGTTCGCCACGGCTTCCTATCATATTCCGATAAGATTCGTGGCCTTCGCGATGGTTCCGATCTTCATCGTGATGATCAACTCACTGTACGTCAAGGACAAGGATGAATACGGCAAATTCTCGAACATCTACACTGGGCTTTTGTACATCGCGGTTCCGATAGCGCTATCAAACCTCATCGCCTTTGACAAGGCCGGGAACTTCAGCGGCAACCTGCTCCTTTGCTTTTTCATCATAATATGGTGCTCGGATGTCGGGGCGTTCGCCTTCGGAATATCTCTCGGCAAGATATTCCCGCAAAAACTCTTTCCGTCCGTGTCGCCAAAGAAGACTTGGATCGGATTCATTGGCGGACTTGTCAGTTCGGTTCTGGCGGCGTTCGCTCTTTATGAGTTCGGAATATTGAAGTTTCCTCTCATCCACTGCCTCATCCTGTCATTTATAATGTCCGTGACCGGAGTCTATGGCGACCTGTTTGAGTCTCAATGGAAAAGAGTGTACGGAGTCAAGGACTCTGGAAAAATCATCCCTGGACACGGAGGCTTTCTGGACAGGTTCGACAGCACGTTGATGGCGATGCCGTTCGGGGCGATCTATCTGGCGATCTTTGATCTGCTATAATTAATAATAACTTGATAATCAATTAATGAATATACAAGCGATATGAAGAAGATAATAGTTGATAAGGACTCGCACGGAACGATAGGCATCAACTGGGCTGTGATAGCGGTCCTGATAGCGTGCACGTGGATATTCATACACAATCTGTTCATTTCAATCCCGATCACGGTCATCCTGCTCGCCTTTGCTTTCTTCGTTTTCTGGTTCCACAGGGTTCCGGAAAGGGTGATACCGGAGGGAGACAGCAAGATGATAACTTCCGTCGCCGACGGCAAGGTTGTGATCGTGGACCGGGTCTATGAGAAGGAATATTTCAAGGACGACCGCATCCAGGTGTCGATATATATGGACTTCTTCGATGTCCACACTAACTTCTGGCCGATGGACGGGGTGATTTCCTACTATAAATATCATCCGGGAAAGTATCTGCTTGCCTTCCTGCCAAAGGCCTCGGAAAAGAATGAGCATTCGTCCACGGCGATCTGCAATGAGCACGGTGAAATTCTGTTCAGGCAGATAGCCGGCACATTCGCCAGAAGGATTGTCTGCTACTCGAAAGAAAATTACGAGGTTGAGAGGGGGCAGCAGTGCGGGATCATCAAGTTCGGCTCACGAATCGACATATTCCTTCCGCTTGACGCTGATGTCAAGGTGAAGGAAGGTGATTTCACCAGAGCCTGCGAAACGGTTATCGCTGAGCTTAAATAATTTACTACTGATCTTTCTCGATCAGTTCAACAAGACGATCCACGGCTTCCGTGTCCTGAATATGCTTCAGCACGGGAGTCTTTCCTTTATAGATGGTGACCTTGTGGTTGCCTTCGCCGACATATCCCCAATCGGCGTCGGCCATCTCGCCGGGACCGTTCACGATGCAGCCCATCACGGCGATGACGGTGTTCTTAAGATGAGAGGTTCTCGCTTTAACTTCCTCAAACGCTTTCTGAAGATCGTACATAGTGCGTCCGCATCCAGGGCAGGCGACATATTCCGGTTTGTAGAAGCGTCTTCTCGCCGCCTGCATCAATTCATCTACCAGATAGGCGCCAAGGCCGGATTCCTGAATCGAAATCTTGTCGCCGGAATCGTCCACGTACGTGCCAGTGAGTTCGAGCTCGTCCAAAGTCTTGTCCAACAGCCTCTTGCCGAAATCGCATGCGACATCTAACAAAAGTGTTTCCCGAGATGGGGCGTCGTAAACAGCGACAGCCTTGCGTCCCTGAAGGCTTATGGAAGTCATAGAGGAGACAATCTTGTGCCCATAACGCGCGGCAAGATAACGTGCGGCTGGAAGTTCATCCTCCGGATCCTCGGTCAGAGAGACGCGCACCGTATCACCGATTCCTTCAGACAACAGGGTAGATATCCCGACACAAGACTTGATCCTGCCGCTGTCCCCGTTGCCAGCCTCGGTCACACCGACGTGAAGAGGGTAAATCACCCCTTTTTCCTTCATCGCGGCCATAAGTTTTCGGTACGCTTCGACCATAACAATAGTGTTACTCGATTTTAGCGACACCACAACATTATAGAAATCAGCATCTTCACACATCTTCAACCATTCCAAGGCAGCTTTGGCCATCGCTTCCGGAGTGTTGCCGTATAGATTTGTGATGTAGTCACCCAAAGATCCGTGATTGACACCGATACGTATTGCCGTTCCATTTTCCCGGCAGACTTCGATGAGTCTGGCGAACTGTTTACGGGCTTCATTGTGGTCCCTGTGGAAATTTCCGGGATTGATTCTGACCTTCTCCACAAACGGAGCGACCATAATCGCTGTCTGTGAGGAAAAATGGATGTCCGCCACTATCGGTACATTGATTCCAAGTTCCTTCAACCGGGATTTAATGGACTTCACACACTCCACATCTGCGGGTCCCGGCACGGTTATGCGGATCATTTCCGAGCCAGCCTCATAAAGTCTTACACACTGTGCAACCGTCGCGTCCACATCTGAAGTGTGGGTGTTGCACATCGTCTGGACAACAATCGGGTTGCCCGCTCCGATCAGGACATTACCTGCCTTTGCCGTCAATGTTCTCATTCTGCGTTGGATAATAAACCTGTTGATAAGCCTCACGTCTCAGCTGAGCCTTGCCGCGGCCTGTTCTTCTTGTCAGTTGGAAATACATTCCCGCTGTCACCATGACATCAAACGGGTATGCGAAACGATAGTAATCCTTGCTGTAGTAATCAGGATCATAGATGGTTCCCCAGGAATATCTTACATTGGCGTTTATGTGGAACTCGACAGGATCGAAGACAAGTCCGAAACCAATTCCGCCGCAGATTCCGTAATCAAGCCTTCGGTCGGTGTCTTTGAATGAATTGACCAAAGATTCACTTACATAATCACCTGTACGTTTGATATTCAGTCTATAGCCGCCATAGATTCCAGCCTCCGCCATAACTTTGTAGTGAAGGCCGTCAAGATGGAGATGAGCCATGAACGGAATCTCCGCCACATCCATGATAGCCTGAGTCGCATTCTCGATGCTTGGAGTGACCTTTGTGTCTTTGTCTTCCTTGAACTTATAGCCTTCATGGCTGTACCGCAAGCCTACCTTGAAACCAAAATAAGGCATATACCCGAACATCTTGCCATAGCGGGTGTAGAATATTCCGAAAGTGTTCGGAGAGAACAATGTCGTCTGAGAATACGCCGGATTGAAAGACATACGGCTGAACGACACTCCATACTCCACTCCGATCAGGGAATAGTCGTTCACCTCAAAGACCCGGTTGAGCTTGACTGTGTCCAGATACGCGTCTGAATACGCCTCCGCCGGTGCCTTCAGACTGTCCAAAAGCACAGGTTCCGGCTTGACCTTACGCACACGGCCCCGGGACTTCACCTTGGACTGGACATTGACCGTATCCACCGGATTCTGCCCGATGGCCACTGAACAGACCAAGATGGCGAACGCTGTAAGAATATATTTGATTGTCGTCATGTTAAGTGTCATTATTTGAAGAATGTCGCCAGATCCAGTTCCTGTTCTATCTCGCTTCTTTCCGGAATATCGAACAGATCGCTGTCCTTCGTCATCAGGAACTTCACCTTTTCAGGCTGCCTATGGGCAAGAAGGTTTCCGGAATCCACTATACCGTTGCGGTTGAGATCCTCAGTGATCCTGAGGGAATACTTTCCTTTCTTTAGGTACGGAAACTCCAAGACAGAGTCTGACTCAATAACATAACTGCGAATAATGCCGGATTTCCTCTCATCAAGAAGGTCTATGATGTATTTGTTGCCGTTCACACCTGTAAGCGTCAGCTTGAAGTGGCTCAGATTGTCATCGTTCGGGAGCGAGACTTTGACCTCAGTGCTGTCGTTCCAATACCCGTTGATGTCCTTGAAGGCTCTTTCCGGAACCTTGAAAGTATATTCATAGCCCGTCTGGATCTTGATTTGAGGAGTGATGTTGTATTTTCTCAGGTTCAGCGAATCGCGTTCTATCTTGAATTTCTCGACCTGTTCTTTCTGTCTTGGATTTATCGATTTGAAAACCAGCGAGTCGAAAGCTCCCAGGATCGGTGGATAATCGAATTCCAGCGTGATTCCGTTTTGCTCGAAGGTCTCCGGCGTGGCTTTCAGACTCAGGCCGCAGATCGTGTCCTTGTGCTCGATTTTCTTGCGGGCGGCCCTGGATTTGGGTTTGTTCTCATCCACAAGGCTGACCTTCTCAGTCACAGGAGCCAGAACACCAAGAGTGTCCGTCTTCCAATATTTCACCCAAAGATGAAGGGAGTCTGGCATCGGTCTCTGATTGTTAAGCCAGAGAAGGAGGCTGTCTTTCTCGATGTTGAACTCAGTGATGACATCCTTGGCCGGAAATCCTTGGAACCAAAGGGAATCAATCCTGGTGTCCGGAGCCATGAATGTTACATAGCCGGCCCTGTCGCCTGTTCTCTTATTGTTCATCAGCATTTGCTTGGAAGGCCTTTCCCTGAACACATTAAGCCTGAGTTCCGCCTTTCGGGACTGACATGCGACGGTGTCCTTCATGTCAAACTTTTTCAATTCAGCCACACTGTCGTTCACCACATTCACAGGCCTGAACAAAGTGTCCAGAAACGCTATCCTGTCCTCATCGGGGTCGTAGATGTTGTTACCGTTGCCGTCCACGATGGCATAGACGCGGAACACAGTGTCCTGAATATTCTGGAGAGCGAAATAGCCCCAGTCATCGGTTTTCACCGCCGCGACAGGACGTTCAAGAAAGACCGCTGAATCCCTCTGATCCTTATAAAGCATGACGGTGGCCCCTTTGATCGGCATCAATGTGTTACAGTCTTGAACAAGGCCGGTAATGTACATTGAATCTATAGAGTCTCCTGTCGAGAACACCGTGGTGAATCCAGGGAACATATTCCCTTCATTATTGTCGGCGATCGCTCCTGTCAAGTCAAGGGTGTATGTCGTGTTCGGAAGCAGGTCTTCCTCGAAATAGACAATCACCGTCTTGCCTCTCATCTTGTATTTCGGACTTTTTTGCTGAGGAGGGGAGAGATAGATGCCTTTCGGATCCTTGACAGTGACATATTCATCGAATGTGAACGCAACCTTGGTTCCATGTACAGGAACGGAAACCGCCCCCGGCTGAGGTACAACCCTTCTGACCACAGGCGGGATAGTGTCCTTGAGTCCACCTGTGGGAGCCTGTGTCGTGTTGGCGCATGACGGCTGGAAAACGGAAAGCACCAGAAGCGTCATCGCCGGAACCAAAGGGAAAAATCTTGTAAGAAATTTTTTCATCGCGGATCGTGTATATTCAAAAATCAGGCTCAGATCTCGGTTCTGACCACACTTTTTATACCATCTATGGAATTCAACCTGCGGATCATCCTCTCCATGGCGGCCTTGTCGTGGACATAAAGATCTATGTAGCCGGAAAATATTCCTTCATCGGTACTCAGATAGACCTTGCGCATATTCACTCCCATGACCAGAGAGATGTAGCGGGAGATCTCGTTCAGCAGACCAACCCGGTCAACTCCCTTGATGGAGAGGCGCACCGGAAAAGATTGGCTGTCATCATCCTCCCACTGAGGCACGACAACCCAGTCTCCATGCTTGGAGGCGATGCTGTCAGCCACCGGGCACGATTTCTTGTGCACTGTCACCGTTCCGTCAGGAGACTTGATGCCGATGACCGGGTCTCCTGGGATAGGCCGGCAACAGGATGCGATGACATAATCACTCTTCTCCTTTCTCGTGGCCTCCTTCCTCTTCCCGAACCAAGGGAAAGACCAGGAATGGCTTTTGTCCGCCTTGCCTGAAGCCAAAACCTCCGAAAGGTCGCCTAGCTTCAGAATGCCAACCCCTATCCTGAAGAACATCTCCTCGGAATTCCCTCCAGGTATCGCGAAATGCTCCAAAAGAATCTCTATGGAGTCATTGTTCATTCTATAGCCAAGTGACTCAAGCTGCTCCGAGAGCATTTTCCTGCCCAGTTCGGCAAGTTCTTTCTTATGTCCCTTGAAATAGTCTATGACAACGTTCCTCGCATGTCTGGTCTGAAGGAACTGAAGCCATTCGCGTTTTGGACGTTCAACCTCCGCGGTGATGATCTCCACCTGATCTCCGCTCCTGAGCACATGGGAGAGGGGCACAAGCTTCATGTTCACCTTCGCGGCTATAGCCTTGTTACCGATCTCAGTGTGGATGCTATAGGCGAAGTCAAGCGCTGTGGCGCCTTTCAGGATGGATTTCTGGTCTCCCTTAGGGGTGAACACAGTGATTTCGCTGCTGGTCAGGTCATTATGTATTATGTCAAGCAGTTCCAGCGCGTTCACGTCCGGATTGACAAGGATCTCCTTCACCTTGGCCAGCCACTTGTCCATCTCGCTGTCGTTCTCGCTGATGTAGCCCTCCTGCTTGTAGGTCCAATGGGCGGCGATGCCCTTCTCGGCGATGTCATCCATCCGCTTCGAGCGGATCTGGACCTCAATCCATATTCCCCTGTCGCTCATCAGGGTGCAGTGAAGCGCCTCATAGCCATTGCTTTTCGGATGCTTCACCCAATCGCGTACACGATCCGGCTTGTAGCGGTATATTCCTGTTATTATAGAGAATATGTGGTAGCACTGGTCGCGCTCGCTTTCCTTGGTGTCTGCCGGCGGTGTGAAGACAATCCTCAGAGCATAAAGGTCATAGACTTGATCAAAGGTGATGTTCTTGGTCTGCATCTTGTGCCAGACCGAATATGGAGTCTTGACCCGCTTGCGGATCTCGAAATTGAATCCGGCTTTTTTCAAGGCCTCGTCTATAGGAGTTATGAAATCGTCTATCTGCTTGCCTCTGCCGCTAAGATTGCTGTTGATCAACCCGCTGATCTCCTTGTAAGCGTCAGGTTCCTTGTACTTCAGCCAGATGTTCTCCATCTCGGACTTTATCTCGTAAAGGCCGAGGCGATGGGCGAGGGGAATGAATATGAACATCGTCTCGCTGAGAATCTTATCCCGCTTGTATTCAGGCATATACTCAATCGTGCGGCAATTGTGGAGGCGGTCGGCGAGCTTTATCAGCACGACCCGCACGTCATCGTTCAACGTCAGCAGGATCCGCTTGAAGTTCTCCGCCTGAAGGCTCTTGGCGTTGGCATCATTGAATTTCTTGCTGCGGTCCTCGTTGTCGAGCACGTTCTTGATCTTGGTCAGGCCGTCCACTAGACTTGCGATCTTGTCACCGAAGAGCTTGCGTATGTCATCCACCGTATAGTCAGTGTCTTCCACGACATCGTGGAGCAAGGCGGCCGCGATGGACTTGTACCCAAGCCCGATGTCGCTCACGACAATTTTTGCTACCTCGATAGGATGGATTATGTATGGCCCGCCAGAGCGGCGGCGGACATTCTTATGGGCTTCATTCGCGAAATCGAACGCTTTCTGGACCACGTCCAGCTCCTGCTGGTTCGCGCAGCGTTTCTCCGCCGCGGCCTTAAGCTGTGCGTAACTCTGACGAATCAGTTCGTAGTCTTGTTCTGTGAATTGTGAGAAACTCATATTTCAACCAAATCTTTGTCACAATCCAAACCTGTGGAAGTGCCGTCGCATTCCTCCATAGTCTGGAAAGTGTATGAAAACTGTGCTCCGTACATTATTATAAGCCATCCGAACCTCATCCAAACCATAAAGAGGGGAATGGCGGCGATTGTTCCGTAAACCGCGTTGAGGCGCATCACGAACACCTGTGTCTCAAGGTAAAGATATTGCAGCGCCGTGAACGCCACGCCAGCTATGACTGCGGCCTTGAAGGCATTGGAATATTTCACGTCCACGGCAGGAATATACTTGTACATAGCGGAGAATATCAAAGTGGCCACGACACCCGTGATGACCCAGCCAAGGAAAGACTTTATCGAAGCAGTGACCCCGATCCAGTTTGGAATCAGATCCAGAACGTGCGAGTACACGATCGTTCCTGAATATAGGATCAACACCACGAACGGGGTCAGGAACAGCAGGACGAGATCAAATCCGAAACTCTTTATGAACGGCCTTTTCCTGACTCTCCACACATTGTTGAAGACGGTCTCCACGCGCATCATCATCCAGATGACGAGCCAGACGAAAGTCAAGGCGCTGACAAGTCCGAAAATGTCGTTGGTGGCCGAAGAAAGGATTTTGTCGGCGGAATTGAGCACGGTGTCGATGATTCCTTGATTGACATTGGCCGAATAGAGAACCTCCTTCAGTTTGTCCGCTAGACCGAAACCGTTGGTGACAGCGAACGCGACAGCGATGAAAGGCACGAAAGCCATAGTGCAGAAATAGCTCAGAGCCACGGTCTGGAATCCTATGGCGTGGTCCGCGAAATCCTTGAACGTCTTTGTGACGATCCTGCTCAGGTTGACAAACCGTGCCTTGGCCTTGGACAACTCCGTCACCTCGATGTCCCAGATGTCCTCACGGAAGAACTTCACCGTCCTCCGCGACCAACGCACAATGTTATTTATCAAAACCTTAAGCATTAATATTCAATTAAAACATTCCTGAGAACAGGTCCGGTTCAACATTCTGCTCCTTTGCGGCGGTGCCGCCGGCGGCCTGAGGGAGCATATTCCTGAACTCTTCCTCGCTGATGATTCTGACGCCAAGGTCTCCGGCCTTTTTCATCTTCTCCGGCCCCGGTTTGATTCCTGCTAAAAGGTATGAGGTCTTTCCGCTTACGGATGAGCTGTTCTTGCCTCCGTTGGCCTCGATCAGCCGCTTCATCTCGTCCCTTGAGACGCTGAAGTTTCCTGAAATCACAATCGTCTTTCCGGCCAAGGCGTCTGACGCGGCGGTCTTCGCCTCCATTGAGAACCGGATTCCGGCCGCCTTTAGCCTTTCGATGTCAGCAAGATGCCCGGAATCTCGGAAATATTCGAAAACACTGTCAGCGATCACCTCGCCGACATCCTGGACCTCAAGCAACTGTTCCTTTGTGGCGGTTGCGATCGCGTCTATATTCCCGAAATGACGTGCGATCTCCTTTGCCGTGGTCTCTCCGACATAACGGATGCCAAGGGCGAACAACACGTGGTCAAACGTCACTTTCTTTGATGCCTCAAGACTGCTAAGAAAACGTGCGGCCGAGCGTTCCTTCCATCCGTCCAGCAAGAGCAACTGCCCTTTGGTCAATGAATAGAAGTCCGCAGGGGTCCTGACAAGCCCGAGGTTGTACATCTGCTCGATCGTCGCGTCTCCAGCAAGCACATTCATCGCCTTGCGGCTGAGGAAGTGAACCAGCTTGCCCTTTATCTGGGTAGGGCAGCCGTCAATGTTCGGACAGAACCACTTGGCCTCGTCATCTTCCTTGACCAACGCCGTCCCGCAGTCCGGACACACCTCCGGGAAAACCGGCCTGACAGCGTCCGACGGCCTGAGCGAGAGATCTACATCGATGATCTTAGGAATGATCTCACCGCCTTTGATGATCGTCACTGTGTCGCCGACTCTGATGTCCATCTGCGAGATAAAGTCCTGATTGTTAAGGGTTGCCCTCTTAACAACCGTACCGGCCAGTTGGACAGGAGCCAGATTGGCGACCGGAGTCACGGCTCCAGTACGACCGACCTGATAGGTGATTGAGAGCAGTTTCGTGTGCGCCTCCTCCGCCTGGAACTTGAAAGCGACCGCCCAGCGCGGCGACTTGGCGGTGTAGCCAAGCGCACTTTGGTAAGCCAACTCATTGATTTTAATCACGATTCCATCCGTGGCGTACGGCAGGAACTTCCTTTCGGTGTCCCAATAATGGATATATTCCTCAATCTCGTCTATTCCGTGGACGATCTTCCTCTTGTCGGAAACCGGCAGTCCCCACGATGCCGCCGCATTCAGCGCGTCATTATGCGTCGCGAACGAAACGCTCTGGCTTGGAATATGATAGAGCGTGCACATCAGCCCTCTCCTCGCGACCTCGGACGGGTCAAGCAGTTTCAACGAACCAGAGGCCGCGTTCCTCGGATTGGCGAAAGGCGGATCCTCATTGTCCTCGCGCTCCTTGTTCAGTCGGTCAAATGAATCGTACGGCATCAGCACCTCGCCCCTGATCTCAAACTCCTCCGGCCAGCCGGCACCTTTCAATTTTTCGGGAATATTACTGATTTTAAGAGCGTTGGCCGTCACGTCATCCCCGACCACACCGTCACCTCTGGTCAAAGCCCTGAACAGTTTCCCGTTCCGGTAGGTCAGGCAGATAGCCGTGCCATCGAACTTCAGCTCGCAGGAATATGTGAACTTCACCTCTCCGAGATCCTTTTCGGCCCGGCGCACGAAATCCTCTATCTCACCGATGCTGTACGTGTTGCCGAGGGAGAGCATCGGGTACTTGTGCGTGTACTGGGCGAATTCCTTGCGGACGGCAGGCTCGGCGTTCGTCCCCATACTTTGGTCAAGGTCGCTGCCGACCTTCTGGGTAGGGGAGTCAGGAGTGAGGAGGTCAGGATATTCCTTCTCCAGATCCTCCAGCTCGCGCATCAGGTGGTCATATTCAAAATCGCTCATCGTCGGAGCGTTGTCCACATAGTACCGCCTGCTGTTCTCCCTGAGGATGTTCCGGAGTTCCTCGACACGTATTTTGGCCTGCTCGTGATCCATATCAGCAAAGTTCTTTGTAAAGAATACAAATTTAACGAAAATTGTCGGCTTTCCGTTCAAAAGAATCAAGAAGTTGGCCGAAATTTCACCTTGAACTACTTTTTTGAAAAGTTAAAACTGTTTCTTAAATTTGTGCCCGGTTTTACGAACATACAAATTTCTAAATCATTCGTATATGAAAGATTCAATCATCATTCTGTGCGGCGGCGGCCCGGCACCGGGAATGAACACCGTCGTGTTCTCAGTCGCCAAGACTTTCCTTTCAAACGGTTACAGGGTCATCGGACTTCACGAAGGCTACACCGGACTCTTCCGTAAGGAGGCCCGCACCGAAGACATCGATTTCTTCAAGGCTGACGCTTACTTCAACAGAGGTGGTTCCTACCTCCAGATGAGCCGTTTCAAGCCGACCAACGAGGATTTCGAGCAGAATTTCAACCTTGCCCTCTTCCAGGACAACAACGTGAAGCTTCTCGTGACCGTGGGCGGTGACGACACAGCCTCCACAGCCAACAGGATCGCCAAGTTCCTTGAGGCCAAGAACTATCCGATCCACAACATCCACGTCCCTAAGACGATCGATGACGACCTTCCATTGCCTCACAACGCACCGACCTTCGGATTCAACTCCGCGAAGGACGAGGGTGCGCACATCGCCCGCACCGTTTACGAGGATGCCCGCACATCAGGCAACTGGCTTCTCATCTCAGCGATGGGACGCAGCGCAGGTCACCTTGCCCTCGGAATCGGCGAGGCCACACACTGCCCTATGACCATCATCCCAGAGATGTTCAACAACACCACGATCACCGTTGACAAGATCATCAAGCTCACCCTCTCAGCGATTATCAAGAGAAAGATTCTCGGCATCCCTTACGGAACTGTCGTTGTGGCTGAGGGTGTGTTCCACGATCTTGAGCCAGAGGACATCAAGGCCACCGGCGTTCATATGACCTATGACGAGCACGGCCACCCTGAGCTTGGCAAGATCTCCAAGGCTGTCCTCTTCAACGACATCCTTGAGAAGGAGTTCAAGAAGATCGGAATGAAGGTTAAGACCCGTCCTGTCGAGATCGGTTACGACGTTCGTTGCCAGGATCCTGTGGCCTACGACCTTTCATACTGCACCGAACTCGCTCTCGGAGTCTATGAGCTCTTCTCAAAGGGTGAGACCGGATGTATGGTCTATGTCGATGAGAACGGCAACGCACAGCCTCTTTACCTGAAGGATCTCCAGAACGAGGAAGGCAAGATTCCTCCTCGCCGCGTGGACATCGAAGGTGGAATCGCCCGCAACTACTACGGACACATCTGCCACTACATCACTCCGGCTGACTACGAGGCCGCCAAGGCTTACGTCGCAAACCCTGAGGAGTATGACTTCAAGAAGATCCTTAACTGGTAAGCGATGAATATGTGAGGTTCAGTTAGTTGATCCTCACCATCGCACAGTCGTCGGATGACACTTCGACCTCGATCCGGGTTTCCGGGTCGAGGTTTTTTATGTCAAGATAATCGATTGCTTCCTTTGGTATGCGGATGGATATAACTTCCGGTCGCTGAGCCTGTCGAAGCGACCCTCCATCCGCGAAAGAACAGACAAACAACCAAGTCTCGGAGACATCCCCACGAAGGAACGCGAAATGCCGATCCGGATCAAATCCCGGCGAGTCATAGTTGCAGTAGCAAAGGTCAAACGTCTTTCCGGATGCCACCGCCGGAACCGAAGCCGCCATATTCAAAAACCTCCTCCACTTCTCAAGCAGCTCAGCCTCTTCCGGCGTAAGTCCCTCATTTGTATGAATATATTCAATCAGCCTTCCGATTGACGAAATCCTCCACCAATCGAATATGGTCGTCCTGCCATCCCGTCCGCTGAACCCTTCGGCATCCATTCCGCGCTCGCCGATCTCCTCCCCGAAATAAACCATATACGGAGCCGTGTTCAGGAATATTCCCGCCCCCAACGCCGCGAAAGTCCTTTGGGCGTCACGGCCGAAGAAATCCGAGGCGAAACGCTGCTCGTCGTGGTTTTCCAGAAAGTTCAGCATCCTCGGCTGCAAATCTCCTAAAAACTGCCAGTTCCAGGTCAGGCTTCTGGTCGTTCCGTGCCCTTCCACTACCGCCCTTACGGAATCGTAAAGACAAGACTTGTCGTAGAGAAAATCGAATCCTACCTCATTTATGTATCTTGAATACAATCCCTTCTGATAAACCTCGGCAATGAATATCATATCCGGGAACTCGGTCTTTATCCTCCCGATCAGCCACTGGAAGAACTGCCACGGCACCATCTCAACCATATCGCAGCGGAAACCGTCCACTCCCTTGCCGCACCAATAGCGCACAATCTCGTACATCCTGTCCCAAGTCTCGGTGTGGAAATCACAGTAATTCAATCGGATGGTCTCATACCAATCATTCACGGAAGGGGAGGGCGAAAAACAGTTGCCTGAGGCCTTGGCCGGATTCTCGTAATATGTCTGCCTGTCAAAAGGCAGCCTTAACGGCTGGCCGGGATAGTAATAGAAATCGTTCCCCGGCCGCCAATGGACAGTCGGATCGTCACCGGAACCCAATGGCTTGATCTCAGGGTGAACCAGACCGACCTTGCCGTAATCCCGCGACACGTGGTTAGGAACGAAATCAATGATGACCTTGAGTCCGGCATCGTGACTTCGCTTCAACAAAGCCTCGAATTCAGTCATTCTTTCAGTCGGATTGTCAGCAAGATATGGGTTCACATCATAGTAGTCGGTAATCGCATAAGGCGAACCGGCCGCACCTTTGACAATCTGGCTGTCGGATGCCGGGCACCCTTCTGCCGAGACCGTTGTGGCGTGCCGGATCACACCTGTGTACCAAACGTGGCTGACTCCCAGCGATTTGAAATACGACATCGTCTCGGAATCGAACTCCGAGAACTTTCCCTTTCCCCACAGCCTCGGGAGAACTTGATAGATGATCATTTTACCCATAACTAAAATCCGATCAAAGCCTTGCCTCTGTTTCTGTCAATGAATCCAGTGAGTCCGTCAACCTTCATTACCTTGGCGAACTTGCCGTTATATTCACAATCCAGTCTCGCAAGCGCGTCAAAATCAATCATTCCCGAGCCAGCATATTGATCGACCGAAAGGTAGCCTACTCCGAGAGAGGTGATGTTCTGGAAGAAATGCGTGCCTTGACTTGGGTCTATCCGGAATCCATCAATGCCATATTCAACAACCATCCTCGCGGCCGAGATATCTGTCCAGGCCACTGGCACTCCAAGGGTTGGAATCGACGATCCCCAACGTCCGGGACCTACCAGGAAATATGTCTCTCCCTTGGCGGCGAACCGGGCGTTGATCTCCGAAATCTCCTCCGCCATCAACGCGGTCTGCATCTTGTCGAACGATTCCGGACGGATTACCACAATGTGGGACGACTCCGTGAAATACCCGTTGCCCAAAGCGTTGTCACTGCGTATCAATTTATTGGACACAATCGCCTCGGCATCCTCTATCGTGGAAGTCTGCGAACCGATTCCGCTGGAGACTGGACGGACCTGAAGCAGCTTAAGGTCAGCCACTTTTCCCGCCGAAGACTTGACCGGATCCACAGCGAACTCGATCTCGACCTCGCTCATCAGCTCATCCCGGCATATTGACATAATCTCCGAGAGAGCCTTTGCCAGAGGAAAACGGTCGTATTGGAATATGCCATCGAAGGAAACCACCCTTGCTCCTCTGATTCCTATGCCAGGCACCATCCTGTCATCCAATGCGTTATAGGTGGACGCCACCAGTTCCGGACGGTCATATTCAGTAAGCGCGTCTGCCACCGGGATCCTCCTGAGATTAACTCCGTCGTTTTTTGAAATCTTGAAGGCCGAAGGTCGCAGATCGAGCACGAACATTTCGTTCTGCGTGTCCCGTTGCGCCAGTTTAGGATTGGACAACTGGAGAATCTTCTTGGGGTGCAGAGGGTCAACACGCAAGGTGCGGCCGCCGTCCACAACGGTCTTTCCCAGACCGAAAGCAACGTTCAGGACACCGTCGGTGGCTTTTTCGGATCCTATAGGGTAGGAGTTCAGCGAACGTCCCACACCGGACATCATCGGATAGAAATCGTGCCCGTGGACCGTTCCACAGATTGTCTGCACGATCACAGCCATCTTCTCCTCTCCAAGCAGGTTTCCGCTGGCCTGGATGTAGTTACGGCTGCCCTTGAAGAATGTCGAGGCATAGACGCTCTTGATTGCCTTGCCGAGTTCACGCAGCATCCTGTCCTTGTTTTCCACCGGAGGGCACATATAAGTTGCGTACACTCCTGCGAAAGGCTGATAGTTGCTGTCTTCCAACTTGGAACTTGAACGCACCGCCAGCGGCCCGTCCACCGTCGCCAGAAAGGCCTTGAGGTTCTGCGCCAGCTCCTCCGGAAGCGTCGATGCCACGAACTCGGAAAGGATCTCGTCGTCAGACAGCTCCGAGTCAATCACATATTGCAGGCCATTCTCAACGATGAATTTGTCGAACCAATCCGTCGTCAGCACGATGGTACGAGGGATTGACACTCGCAAGTCATCATATTTCTCTGACAATGAATATTTCTGGACAAGATGATTGAGAAAAGCCAAGCCTCTTGCCTTGCCTCCAAGTGAGCCTTCGCCGACGCGGGAGAACCAGTAATAATCCTGATAGGAATCCTTATGGAATTCCGAGATGATTCCCTGCCCGATGCTCCTGTGGTAACGTTGTATGTTGTCCAGAAGGAACTCTCTGAACTCTCCGGCATTTGTGTGATGCTCGGCCCTGAATGTCTCCGCAAGATTGAACAACCCTCTTGCATACAGCCACTTCGAGAACATATTCCTGGAAGTGTTGCTCATCAGCACGGCATCTGGAATATCGTAAATGATCTTCTCCAGCTGGGAAAGGCTGGCGGCCCTCCCGCATTCAACTCCGTTCGAATCCCTGAACACAAAGTCACCGAACCCGAACTCCTCCTTCATATAATCTCCAAGTTGCAGGAACAGTGTGCTGGAATATTTCTTCAGGAATCCCACCCCGAGCCCAGCTGCCGTTTTCGCAAGGCTTCCCTGTGAGGATTGCAGCAGGACCGGCATCAAAGGATCATATTCACGGATGATTCTCACAAGGTCGATTCCGGCGTCAAGTTTCTCAGTCTTAGGGTCATCCCCCTTATGGAAGACCATTCCGACATCAGAAATGACACCCAGAAGATTCCTCCTGTACTTCTCAAAATAAGCGATAGCCTCCTCAAGGCAAGTGGCCAGGAATATCTTCGGCCTGGATCTTTTTCGGTATTTCTTCTGGTCATCGTTCAAGGATTCAGTCAAAAACTCCCGACTTTGCGTGAGCACAATCTTGTATAGCTCAGGAAGATAGTTCGAATAGTAACGGATCGAGTCCTCGACCAGAAGGATGCCTTTGACACCGACCTCGAACACATCGTTCTCCGCGTTGGCCGCATCCTCCAGTAACTTGACAATGGCCAGAATCAGATCAGCGTTCCCGTGCCAGCTGAACACAAAGTCCACACCAGGATGCGGAGACTCCAACACCCTCTGTCTTACCGCCTTGGAGTAGTGGATCAAAAGAATGAACGGGATCCCTCGCCCCTCATCCTTCAACCGTGAAGCGAACGGGAATATCTCCTTGTCCTGCTCGTTGTACATACAGATGATCATATCGATATCCTCTTCGGAACCGATAATATCCCTGGCCTGTGCCGATGAGTTTGCCCAGATGAATTTAGGAGGATTGCTCAGGTTAAGCTCACGATACTCGTTCTTGACCTGATTCTCAATGCGTCCGTCCTCCTCAAGGGCGAAAGCGTCGTAGTTGCTGCAGATCATCAGAATCTTCCGGATTCTGGACCGCATCAAGGATTCTTCGTTCATTTGCTTCCGTTTTTGCTAACGAACCGCAAATTACGAAAAATCCGCTGAATATTCTTGGAATATATGGACAAGATTTGCCTCAGGAGCCACTTTTCACACCCTGCGGCGGAACTCAGCTATGGTGATTGCGGTGGCTACAGCGGCGTTGAGAGACTCCGATCCTCTCTCGTCACGAGGCCAGGATGGTATGAAAAGCCTGTCAGTCACAAATTTGCCGACCTCTGCGGAAATCCCTTTGGCCTCGTTGCCGATCACGATGACGGAAGGGGAGACCATTCCTGTAGCCAACTCTTTGGCGTACATATCCTCGCCATCCAGAAAAGTACCGTACACATTGCCACCGGCGGCAGCGACAGCACCGCAATAGCCGCAAATGTCGCAATAATGGAACTTGACCCTGAATATGGCTCCCATCGTTGACTGCACCACCTTTGGATTGAATATGTCAACAGTGTCCTTAGAGGCATAGACCGCATCTATCCCGAACCAGTCGGCCGTGCGGATGATCGTGCCCAGATTGCCGGGATCCCTGATTCCATCCAGAGCCAGAAACAAGCCCTTGGACGGCACGCTATGAATATTCCCGATTTCAATGTCGGCCGGTTTTCGGACAATGGCCAAAGCCGGAGAAGGGGAGGACAGGAGACTCAGCCGTGCCATGGCCGCACTGCCGGTTTCGTCAGCCCGATAGACCTTCTCGACCTCGAAAGAAGACGCCAAAGCCTCGGCCACCATCTTCTCCCCTTCAACGATAAAAAGTCCGTTCTCGTCCCTGAACTTTTTCTGTTCAAGAGACTTGACGAACTTTATCTCATTGTGGGATACAGGTGACGTCATCGCTTAGAATCCGAGAATCTTAAGCATCGAGTCAGAGCTCTGCTCAGGAGCGAAGACCCTTGTCGTGATCTTGCCGTCCTTGTCCTTGTCGATCAGGATGTGCTTAGGTGAAGGCTGGAGACAATGCTTGACTCCACCGTAACCGGAAATCGCCTCCTGATAGGCTCCCGTGTGGAAGAATCCGATGTAGAGCGGATCCCTTCTGTTCTTCATCACCGGAAGGAAGATCGCGTTGGAGTGCGCCTCGGAGTTGTAGAAGTCCTTGCTGTCACAGGTAAGCCCGCCGATGAACACCCTATGATATTCCTCATTCCATTTGTTGATAGGGAAGAGGATGAACCTTTGGTGCAGTCCCCAGGTGTCAGGGAGACTCGTCATAAACGAGTTGTCGATCATATACCAGCACTCGCGGTCATTCTGCTGCTTGACATCCAGCACCTTGAATATTGTCGCGCCGCTCTCGCCGACGGTGAAGTTGCCGAACTCCGTGTAGATGTCCGGAACCTGCACACCGTGGGAGTCGCACACGGACTTGATCTGGTACACGATCTCCTCGATCATATATTTGTAGTCATAATCGACTGCCAATGAAGTCTTTATAGGAAGACCTCCTCCGATATTCAAAGAATCAAGGTCCGGACATATCTGCTTGAGGTCGCAGTAGAGGTTCAGGCAGCGCGCCAGTTCGTTCCAGTAGTAGGAGGTGTCCCTGATGCCGGTGTTGATGAAGAAGTGGAGCATCTTCAGCTTGAACTTAGGGTTCTTGCTGATGCCGTTGCGGTAGAACGGAATGATGTCCGAGTATCTGATTCCCAGACGGGAAGTGTAGAAATCGAATGAAGGCTCCTCCTCGGATGCGATGCGGATTCCGAGCTGCGTAGGGACCTCGATCAGGTCGTCAAGGTCCTCAAGCTCGTTCTTGTTGTCCAGCACCGGGATGATGTTGTGCCACCCCTCGTTGAGCATCGTGGCGATGTTCTGGATGTACTGCGGCCTCTTGAAACCGTTGCAGATGATTATCAGGTTCTTGTCCACGAGCTTGTCTGCCTCCAGTTTGCGGATAAGATCCAGATCGTAGGCGGAGGATGTCTCCAGATGGACATCGCTCTTGAGAGCCTGCTCTATGACAAACTTGAACTGGGAACTCTTTGTGCAGTAGCAATAGTGATGGTCGCCCTCGTAGCTGACCTTTGACATTGCGTTGCGGAACATTCTCTTGGCCCTCTGGATCTGAGATGTGATCTTCGGGAGATAGGTGAGTTTCAACGGCGTGCCATATTCCTTGATGATTCCCATCATATCGATGTCATTGACGAAAAGATTGCCGTCCTCCACTCTGAATTCGTCCTGCGGAAAATCGAAAGTCTGATCCACAAGATCGATGTACTTGTTCTTCATCCTAAAAAAACTGTAAACCTATAATGTTCGACATAAGTAATGATCCGCCGATGATGCCTCATCCGGCTTCGGCGTGCAAATATAGGTACGAAAATTAATATTTTGACCCAAATTTGAAGAAAAATCAGAAAGGGTTGCTATTTTTGTAGAATATGATGGCAAAATCCTCGTTTTTTTCTTTGATGGCCACCCTGGCCACCGCCGCCGCGCTGAGTTTCTCGTGCAGCACTACACGTGTTCTTGAAGAGGGACAGTACCGCCTGGCATCCAACAAGGTGGAAGTCATAGGCGACAGCAAGTTCAACACAAAGAAAGTCGAGTCCTACATCAAACAGAAGCCGAACTCGTACATAATCTTCGGCTGGAATCCGTTCCTGAACCTCTACAACTGGTCCGGCAGGAATCCCGACAAGGCCATCAACCGCTTCATACGAAGTATCGGGACCGCGCCTGTGGTCTATCAGCCGTCTCAGGTCGAAGCCTCGATCGAGAACATCAACAGGCATCTTGAATATCTTGGCTACTACGGTTCGGACGTGCGGAGCGACATCGAGGTAAAAGGCCGGAAAGTTAATGTGACATATTCAATCACTCTTGGCAAACGGTTCAGGATAGGGGAGATAACCTATTCGGTGCCGGACGGAGAGTTCAAGGAGGATTTCCTTGCCGACACTTCCGCGACCACAGTGCGGTCTGGCGACTACCTCTCCGAGGACGCTTTGGAAAAGGAGACGGAGCGCTGCGCCTCCGCTATGAGACGCAAAGGCTACTTCGGCTTCACTAAGAACTACTTCTCGTTCGAGGCGGATACTCTCAACTCCCCGGACACGGCCGGCCTTCTGATGATGGTCAAGGAATATACCAGAAACCAGACTCCTGAATATGCCCGTCCGCACCGGAAGTATACCTTGGGCGAAGTCTCCATCTCCTACGACAAAGACCTGAGATTCAATGACAAGGTGCTTAGGAATATGTGCACTCTCCATCCCGGAGACCAGTACGATGAGAATGAGGTGAACACGACATATTCCAGGCTTTCCGCATTGAGGATGTTCAGCGGGGTCAATGTCTCACTTAATCCCCGTGACTCTGGAATAGTGGACTGCGACATCAACCTCACCAGATCAAGGATGCAGGGCTTCAAGGTCAATATGGAAGGCTCCACAAACTCGACCGGTCTGATCGGCATATCGCCGCAGCTGAATTATTACCATAAGAACATATTCCACGGTGCCCAGTGGCTGAATCTTGGATTCCTCGGCAATTTCCAGTTCAAGTACGATGACAGGAGCGTCAAGTCCAACGAGTTCGGTGTCTCCGCCGGTCTGAGCTTCCCGGAGTTCCTCGGTCTGCCGAATTCCATATTCAAGGGACCGTCCGTGCCACGCACCGAAATCAACGCTTCATATAACTACCAGAACCGTCCTGAATATACGAGGAATATGATCTCGACATCTTACGGTTATTCTGGATCTCTGCGTAACGGAAGGTTCTTCTATCAGTTCTACCCGATACAGGCCAAGATCGTCAGGCTGACGAATCTCGACCCGAACTTCTACACGACTCTTTCCGGCAACCCGTTTATGAGGGACGCCTACCAGAACCACTTCGATGTCGGCTCCGGTCTCGTGGCCTACTACACGACCAGCACAGCCTTGGTTCCGAAGGAGACCTATGAATATGCCCGTCTGCAACTCGATGCATCCGGCAATGTCCTGAGCCTGTTCAACAAAGCGATGAAAAGTGATGAATATGGCTCCAGGCTTATCTGGAACACTCCATATTCCCAGTACATCCGCACGGAACTGACGTTGGGCAAGACGTTTGTGTTCGGCAAGAATGGAGGGCAAGCCTTGGCGATACGCCTTCTCGGAGGTGTCGGCTACGCCTACGGCAACTCATCCACAATTCCGTTCGAGAAACAGTTCTACAGCGGCGGCGCGAACAGTATGCGTGGCTGGCAGGCCCGTTCCCTTGGCCCGGGCAACTCAAAGGCTGACACGACGTTCGTGATCCCAAGCCAGACCGGTGACGTGAAGTTGGAAGCCAATCTGGAGTACCGTTTCCCGATGTTCTGGAAGTTGTGCGGTGCCGTCTTCACGGATGTCGGCAACATCTGGACCCTGAAAGAGACCGACGGAGACGATGGCTCCCACACCCATTTCGACCTCAAGAACCTCGCCGCCAGCCTTGCCGCCGACTGGGGCATAGGCCTCCGTGTGGACCTTAACTTCCTGATTCTCCGTCTCGATATGGGTATGAAAGTCTATGACCCGTCCCTCGACACCGCCCGCTGGCGCTCCCCGTCCCAATGGCTAAAGAAAGACGGCTACACCCTCCACTTCGGTGTCGGGTATCCGTTCTAGAGCATAAACATCCCTGTTTTGATGAGCAAGACACTCGCAATTCCCGAATTTTGCACGTTACCAAAATTCGGGAATTGGAGGTCTCCGCTCATTATGAAGGATCTATGTGATTATAGTCTTCAAATGACAACACCTATCGTAACCTCAGTGCGCAGACGTTCTCGACGTGCTGGGTGTGGGGGAACATATCGACTGGCTGGACGGCGGTGATATCGTACTTATCGGCGAAAAGGGCCAGGTCACGGGCCTGGGAGGCCGGGTTGCAGCTTACATAGACCATACGGGCAGGGGAGGCCTCAAGGATGACCTTGGCGACATCCGGATGGATGCCGGCACGAGGAGGATCGAGAATTATCACATCAGGCTGACCGTGCTCATTGATGAAATCACGTCTCAGGACATCCTTCATGTCACCGGCGAAGAACTCACAATTAGTGATGCCGTTACCGGCCGCGTTCACCTTCGCATCCTCAATCGCCTCGGGAACATATTCGATGCCAACCACTTTGGCGGCCTTGCCGGAGACGAACTGCGCGATCGTGCCGGTCCCTGTGTAGAGGTCATAGACGATCTCGTTGCCGGTCAACTCAGCAAAATCCCTCGCGACCGAGTAAAGCTTGTAGGCCTGCTCGGAGTTGGTCTGGTAGAACGACTTAGGACCTATGCGGAAAGTCAAGCTTTCCATTGTCTCACGGATTGTCGGCTCACCCTTGTAGAGAATGCACTCCTGATCACCGATCGAGTCATTCAACTTATTGTTGATGATATAGTAAAGCGATGTGATCTGAGGAAACGCTTCAGCAATGGCATCCAGCATTTTCTCCCTGTCCTCACGGTTCTCGTAGAAGAAGCACATTATCACCATCAGGTCGCCCGTGTCGGTCGTGCGGATGAACATATTCCTGACATAGCCCACGTTCTGACGGATGTCAAAGAAATCCAGACCGTTTTCGACAGCATACTTCTTGATGAAAAGCCTGATGTCATTGGACGGATCCTTCTGAAGGTAGCAGTGCTTGATGTCCAGCACCTTGTCGAAGAACTTACCTACGTGGAATCCAAGTCCCATACGGTCGTTCTCCGGAACGCTCTCAATGTCCTCGTCCTTCAGCAGCCATCTTTTCGATGAGAAAGTGAATTCCAGCTTGTTACGATAGTACTGGATCTTGTCTGACGGGATTGTCGGGCGGATCTCCGGCACATTAAGATGACCGATACGTACCAACTGGTCATAAACCTGTTGACGCTTGGCCTCAAGCTGCATCGGATAGGGGAGAGGCTGCCATTTACAGCCACCGCAAACCCCGAAATGCTGACAGAACGGCTCCAGGCGATCCTTTGACGGAGTCACGATCCTCTCGACAAAACCTTCGTAATAATTCTTGCTCTTTTTGGTGACACGGATGTCAACCACATCACCCGGAACAGCGAACGGCACAAACACAACGACACCGTTCCAATGCGTAAGTGCCTTGCCTTCAGCTGCACAGGCCTCGATCGTAATGTTCTCCAACAGGAGATCTACTCTTTTTCTTCCCATAAATATTCCCACTCAGCCGCAACCGGCGTTATATTAATTGTCAAACTCGTGGAACAAGGACTGGGAGATGTTGATCATAAAGTCTCCCATCGCCTCAAGCTCCGCCAACATATCAAGGTAATAGTTGATGGAGAGGAACTTGTCCGCTCCTTTCTCAATCTGGAGAATGCCTTCGTCACGAAGAGTGTCCCTCGTCTCGTTGATCTTGTCCTCGGCATTGTAGGCATTGCTGATGTCCTTAAGCTCACCATCCACAGCAAGTCTCATATTCGAGACCATCACAGCGAAAGCCTGATTGACCTTGCCGATCAGCAGGTTGACCTTGCTTATAGTCTCATCATCGAAATCAAGCTTGTGGACACGCAGGCGGGAAAGCAGACGGCTGATGTTCTCACAACTGTCGCCAAGGCTCTCTAACTCGCTGATCACACGGTAGATGACCTTGACCTCTCGTGCCTCGTGATCGTTCATAGACTCTGCCGTGAGGCTGTTCAGGAACGCTGCGATCTCATATTCAAACCTGTCCGTCACCTCCTCGCACTTGACCAGTTTCTGCCGATATTCCTCAAACTTGTCCGGATCCTTTTCATTCACAGCCAGTTTTACATACTGGAAGCCATCCTGGGCAGTCACTGCGAAGTTCACAGCCTCCTTGTACGCCTGTTCGATTGAGATTGAAGGAGTTCCGAAAAGTCTGCCGCTACCGATGAACTTCAGATGGAAGTCCCCTTTCTCAGGCGCCGGCTCCTTGATCCACTTCGTCAGCAAATCAGCGAACGGCTTGCGGAACCAGACCAGAACCAATGTCGAAATGGTGTTGAACAGGGTGTGGACACAAGCGATGCCGAATACCGCGGTCATCTGAGAATCAAGACCAAACAAAGAAACCAGTCCAAGATTGATCTTTATGAATATATTAAAGAATATCAGCACAAAGACAGCGCCGGCCACATTGAACACGGTGTGGGCGAGCGCGGCCCTTCGCGCCTGGACACCAGCTCCGCTGGCGGCGATATTGGCTCCGATAGTGGTTCCGATGTTCTCTCCGAGAACCATAGCGGCGGCCATCGGGAACGGCAGCCAACCAAGGTAGGCAAGCACCATCGTAAGGACAACCGTGACGCTGGATGACTGGAGGATGAATGTGACGACAACGCCGATAAGCATAAATATCAACACGGAACCGATTCCGTGCGAAGCCAGTCCGGCGATTGACCCGGCGATCTGAGGAACAGTGTCAATAGCTGGTATTGAGGACTTTATGTAAATCAGTCCAACGAAAACCAGTGACAATCCCAAAACTGCCTGACCGATGTTCTTGACCAGTGATTTCTTCATAAGTGTCATCACGAAACCGGCTCCAAGCAGCACAAACGCCAGAACCGTCACATCAAGCCAGAACCCGGTAGCCGCTATGATCCAAGCGGTTATGGTCGTACCGATGTTGGCGCCCATTATAACGCAGATGCCTTGTTTAAGCGATAGGGTAGCGACGCTCACAAGGCTGGCCACCAATATTGTCGTGGCGCTTGACGACTGGACGACAGCGGTGATTCCGGCGCCGGAAAGGATCTGCTTGAACGGCGTGCCTGAGGTCATCCATTTCTCGAAACGCCTGAGCCTATCGCCGCAGGATTTCTGAATTCCTGTGCTGAGCATCTCTAGTCCGAAGACGAAGAGCGCCAAAGCACCAAGAAGCGTCAGTAGTTGCAAAATCATATAGGGTAGTGTTTACAATACGTTCAACTTAACATAATCCGAATTGTATAACAGAATAGGCGAGTACCGTTACACAAGGGAAACTATTGATTCAGAATCGAATTTGGCTGGTGAGAATCCTTGTCTGAATGTAATTCCGTCACCGAGAATCTCAAATCCGGCCGTGGTTGCCATCTCGTTCAGCAATCGAACACTGGCGGCTGCCCAAGTGAACGATCCGAAGGCAAAGAATCGTCTGTTCTTGACCAATCTGTCACAGATTGCCTCCATCAACTGACGGACCGGCGGCAATATTCCGTTGTTATAGGTCGGTGAGCCAAGAATCACAGTGTCATACTTGAACACGTCACGCAAAGCGAACGAATAACTTTCCTCATTCAGATTGTGGAGCGTGAACGGAATGTTATGGTTCTTCAAGGATTCAGCCAACGCCAGAGCAGCCTTCTCGGTGTTGCCGTACATCGAGCCGTAAGCCAGGCAGACACCGTGCTCCAAAGGTTCATAACGGCTGAACTTGTCGTACAGTGAGACGATTTCAGGAATATGATTCTCCCAAACCGGGCCGTGAGTGCTGCAAATCCGGCATATCTCCAAACCGGAAAGCTTTTTGAGCGCGGCCTGAACCGGGGCGGCATATTTCCCGACGATGTTCGAGTAATACCTTGTCATCTCGTCTTTATATTCATTGAATATGTTTGACTGCGAGTCTATTACGCCTTCCGGGAAGGTTCTGAACGTGCCGAAGGCGTCACCGGAGAACAGGGTTTTCTCCTCAGGGCACCACGTCACCATCGTCTCCGGCCAGTGAACCATCGGAACCATAAAGAACTGAATGCTTACGCTCCCGAGCGGAAGGGTCTCCCCTTCCTTTATCACCTTGATATTGTCGGTCAGACCTTGGTAACCTTCGATCATCGGCACAGCTTTGGCGTTTGTAACTATCGTACAATCAGGATATTCATCCCTAATCACGCTTTGGAGTGCGCTGTGGTCCGGCTCCATATGATTTACTACAAGATAGTCAATCTTCCTGTCCCCTATCTCGGCCTTGATGTTGGCAAGAAACTCGTCCCTAAACGCCACAGCAGCTGTGTCGATCAAGGCAATTTTCTCATCCTCAACCAGATAGGAATTATAGCTGACGCCAAAAGGAAGCGGCCACTGCCGCTCGAAGAGTTTGGTCTGGCGGTCGTTCACGCCAACAAAACGGATTCTTTCAGATAGTCTCATCTTATCAAAAATATGTTCTGCCATTGCGCCTATATGTGGCATTTGGCAAGTAATAGACAAATTTACGAAACTTATTCCGCTTTTTCTTAAATTTGCGTTCGGTTAGGCTGAAAAATAGCGGCCAATCCGCATTAACACAAATGTTACCCAATTAAACATTATTGTTTTTCATATTAATTGAACGATATTTAACTAATTATGTCGGATATTTATCAAAGAACGGGACAAAGCGCTATGCTTCCCCCTCTTCCAGAGCGGATGAGACCAAAAAATCTGTCTGAATATGTCGGACAGAGGCATCTTGTGGGTGAAGGATGCATCCTTAGAAAGATGATCGAGAACGGGAATCTGTCCTCTTTCATCCTATGGGGGCCTCCGGGTGTCGGGAAAACCACTTTGGCCGGGATAATAGCCAAGACTTTGTCAAGGGACTTCTACACCCTCTCGGCGGTCAGTGCAGGAGTGAAGGATGTCCGTGATGTCATCGACAAGGCAAGAGGAGCATCCGTGTTTTCCAACGGAGCGGCGCCTATCCTGTTCATAGACGAGATACATCGCTTCAACAAGGCCCAGCAGGATGCCTTGCTTGGCGCGGTCGAGAACGGCACGATTGTCCTGATAGGAGCCACGACCGAGAACCCGTCATTCGAAGTGATCACCCCGCTTCTGTCCAGATGTCAGGTTTTTGTCCTGAAATCATTGGAAGTCAACGACCTTCAGATGCTTTTGGACAGAGCCTTGAAAAATGACGTGCTGCTGAAGGAAAAGAATATTGAAGTCAAGGAAACCGAGGCTCTGTTCCGTTACAGCGGAGGCGACGGCAGGAAACTGCTTAACGTCCTTGAGATCGTCATAGACTCCTTCGCCGGCAAGGAATCACACATAGTCATTGACAACGAGACTGTTACCGGTTGCATTCAGGAGAATCTGGCGATTTACGACAAGGATGGCGAGATGCACTACGACATCATCTCGGCGTTCATCAAATCAATCAGAGGCTCTGACCCGAACGCCGCTGTCTATTATCTGGCAAGGATGCTGAACGGCGGAGAGGATCCGTTGTTTATCGCAAGAAGACTCTGCATCTCGGCCGCCGAGGATGTCGGACTTGCCAACCCGAACGCGATGCTGCTTGCGAACTCGTGCTTCCAGATTGTCCATCAGATCGGTATGCCGGAAGCCAGAATCCCGCTTTCCGAAACCACAATCTACCTTGCAAGTTCTCCTAAAAGTAACGCTGCGTATCTTGCGATAAACAAAGCTATTGAAACCGCAAACAAAGACCAGGCGGCACCCGTGCCGCTATACCTGCGAAACGCACCGACCAAACTTATGGAGGAACTTGGATATGCGGACGGTTATAAATATGCCCATGACTATCCCGGTCATTTCGCGGATCTGGAATTTATGCCGACAGGCCTTGAAGGCACAATATTCTACGAGCCGGCGCCTAACCCTCAGGAAGACAGGCTGAAAGCCTATCTTGAAGCCTGCTGGCCAAAGTACTACACAAAAAAGTAATACAGTTTACTATTTTTTCACTAAATTTGTGTCACGTTAATGTAAAAAATAATGGTAACTGAGATCCTTATTCTGCTCGCCGGGCTTGCACTGGTCGTGCTTGGCGCCGACTGGCTTGTGGACGGCTCATCAACTATCGCAAGGAAAGCCGGGTTGAGTGAATTCGTGATAGGTTTGACTATAGTCGGCATCGGGACATCGACACCGGAACTTGTAGTCAGCCTGACAGGAGCCTTGAAAGGCAACGCCGACATTGCGATAGGTAACATAGTAGGTTCTAACATATTCAACACACTTTTCATACTCGGCTTCACCGCGCTTATAAGGCCGATCTCAATGACACGTGACAATGTCAAGACCGATATCCCGCTCAACATCATCACCACAGTTCTCCTGATCATATTCGGAATGCACTTCACGCTGTTTGGGATAGGCAACGACAACACGTTGTCAAGATTGGACGGCGTTATTTTCCTTATACTTTTCGCCGCTTATATGTACTGGTCCTTCAAGTCCGGGAAGGCTGAAGAGACCAAGGATTCAGCGGAGCCTGAAAGCGGAAAATTATGGGTGGCTATCCTGATGGTCCTGGGAGGATTGGCGGCTTTGATTTTCGGAGGCGACAAGTTCGTGGACAGCGCTACAAATATAGCCAGGATGCTGAACATCAGCGACAAGTTCATCGCGGTAACCATCCTCGCGGGCGGTACTTCGATGCCGGAACTCGTCACCTGTGTGGTGGCGGCGGCAAAGAAGAAAGGGCAGCTGGCTCTCGGGAATATCCTTGGCTCGAACATCGGCAATATCCTCATGATTCTGGGCGTTTCCGCTGCCGCCTACAAGCCGCAGCCCGGCTCCCCGTCAGGTCTGTCATTCTCAGGAATGACATTCGTCGATCTCGGAATATTGCTGCTCGGGGCCTTGCTGATCTGGGTAAGCGCGTTCACACGCAAAGGCCGGAAGCTGGACAGAGTCGAAGGGAGCATACTGCTCGCTTGCTTCGCCGGGTATATGACATGGCTGCTGATAAATCTGTAATGAATATATTAACACACAATAACGATGAAATTCAAACCAACAAATTACCAGCTTGTGAACGTCGGTTCCGGGAGAATATTCCAGGATGCCGGTTGGACATTGGCTGATCCGGAGGCTTCCGCGCCATCACTGGTAAGGGCCGTGTATGAGAATGAGAAATTTACTCCACGTGACGACCTCAAAGGGCTTTACAGATACGCCGAATGGCTTCCGATCAACAGAACGCTGAAAAATTCACACGCTCCTGTTACCTACAAGAGCAAGGGACTCGCCGAGCTTCTCGGGATGGAGAACCTGTACATTACCCTGTCCGGCTACGTTCCAAAGCGTGGTGCCAAGATGGAGACCTGCTCTTTCAAGGAGACCGAGGCGTTCTCTGTCTGCGCAAGGCTGCCGAAAAACGACAAGCACATCCTTGTGGTGCAGTCCGCCGGCAACACGGCCAGGGCTTTCGCTCGTGTCTGCTCCGACAACGACATTCCGATCGTGATCTGCATTCCTAACGACAACATCAGCGACCTGTGGTTCCTGAAAAGGCTCAAACCTTGCGTGAAGGTCATCGCAACCCCAAACGGCACAGACTATTACGATGCCATCGCCCTTGGAGAGAAGCTTTGCAAGGATTCCCGTTATCTGGCCGAAGGCGGTGCGAAGAACATTGCCAGAAGGGACGGAATGGGAACTACCCTGCTAAGTGCCGTAGAGACCATCGGACGTATTCCTGACGCATATTTTCAGGCAGTCGGCAGCGGAACCGGCGCGATCGCCGCTTGGGAAAACGCATGCAGGCTTGCCAAGGACGGTCGTTTCGGCGAGAACAAGATGAGGGTTTACTGCGCTCAGAACGCTCCTTTCACCCTTATGTACGATTCCTGGAAAGCCGGATCAAGAGACCTTGTGCCGATCACTCCGGAAGAGTCCAGAAAGAGCGCCGAGGTGATCCTCGCGAAGGTTCTTTCCAACAGAAAGCCGCCGTACAGCCTTGCCGGAGGCCTGTTTGACACACTCAAGGAGTCCAACGGCGACTTCTTCAAGGTCACCAACGATGACATTGTCTATTGGATGCTCCAGTTCTTCAACAAAGAGGGCTACGACATATTCCCGGCCGCCGCTTCCGCTGTGGCAGCTTTGAAGAAAGCTCTTGACGAGGGTACAGTCAAAAAAGACGAGACCGTTATGCTGAATATCACAGGAGCCGGAATGCTTAACGCCACAAGCAAAGGCTTTGAGCTGAAGAAGCCAGATCTGATCCTCAGCACAGAGCTTTCCGCAGAGGAGGTCATCGCCAGTGTGGATCGGCTGTTTTAATTCGTGAGATATTTCGCCTCGATGGAGGCAGCAAAAAACTGAATTTCAAATTTTGCACGTTACCAAAATTTGAAATTCAGTTTTTCTGCTGCTTGAAAGTTTACTGCACCAATAAATTGGCCACACTATAAAGGCAGGCTTCGACAGACTCCGCGACCAAATATTATATAGCAGCCTACTTATCGGTCACTGAGCCTGCCGAAGTGACCTTCAAAAACAACGATCAATACATTACAAAAATGTTTACATAAATAACTAATTTGTTTTTAGTATTACAAAACAAGCAAATAGCAAACAAATCGCATAATGAACGAAAAACCGCGCCGCGTTCAGAAAATAAAAATTCCCAAATTTTGGTAACGTGCAAAATTTGGGAATTTTCTATTTTTGAACACCCTCTTCGGGCGTGATATTGCGTTGATTTCTACAACAGAGTCGCTTCTAAAGTTATTCCTGGCGAAGCGGCTCACCAGAAACAAGACGCTCCTTAGACTCAACCGGATTGGAATAGATGCGAAGGAAGATGTCACGAAGTTCGGCACGGTTGAGACGACGCTCGACCTTATCCAACCGATGCTCAGTATATTCCGTAAACTTCTCAACATCCTCCGGAGTATAAAGCTCCGCATACTTATAACTATGATTTACAAGGTCATAAGCGATGTAGTTAGTCTTCCAAAGCTGATAGCCGGCGATGATCCTCTTGTCAACAGCGTGTCTGATGGCCTGATAACGGTCATTCTTGTCGCAATGCGAAGCCAACTCGATCTCGTCAGGAGTTATCGGCAGACCGAAGTTGAGATGCACGTCACCCTTCTGCTGGCGGATACCCATAACAATACTGTGCATATCCTCGGTGCGCGTCTTGACATATTTCTGAGTCCTGGATATCAAGATCTCACGAGCCTTGCGGACATCGCATGGCTCATATTCATAAGAGATGCTGAGAGGAACGATGTTCAGCTCGGAAAAATTCTCTTTGAACGATTTCGTGCCGCTCATATCCAACATCTTCAGCAGGCCCTGCTCCGTAGTGTCGATTCCGTCTTTTGTGCGGCCCTGCCTCTGTGCCAACCAGATAGAAGATTTACCGGAAGTGATGGTTTGACGGATGTATTTAGACAGAATCTGCGAGGACAGATAGAGTTCCCTTGCCGAAATCCCGCGGATCACCCGGATCATCCTGTTGGAACGGAGCAGATATTCAACGGTCTTGCTCTGCTTGATGAGGTTGTCACCGACACAGATCTCCGTCATCGGGATGCCGTTCCTGAAAAGCACCTGTTGGGTGATGGCCGGATCAAGGATGATGTCCCTGTGATTGGACATCGCAAGGAATTTTCCTTTGATCTCCTTGATATAACTGATGCCGTCATAGGAGAAGTTGTGGATTGTGTTATCCATAACCCAGGACACAGCCTTGTTCATCACAATTTCCTGGAACTCATCGATATTATGCACACTCTTCAATGCGTTCCGAAGGAAAAAGATCGGCTCGTCAGGGAAAAGATATTCGGAAATAGCCAGCACAGCGGGATGATTCGCGACCTTGTTCAAGGCCTCGACCGCCTCAGCATCGTTGTAAGGACAGATGCTTTCGAATTCAGATGAATCAGCCATAATAAATCATCGTTAGTAATATTTGCAAATGTAAGCAATTTACTTAACATTCGCAAAGGCTTGTAACCATCAATCCACAAAGGACTTAAGAAGTACGGCGGAAAAGAAGCGAGCTGTCGCCGTAGCTGAGGAACCTGAAGCCGTGCCCGAGAGCATAGTCATAGATGGTCTTCCAGTCACCGCCTACAAACGCTGAAATCAGCAGAATCAGAGTGCTTTCCGGTTGGTGGAAATTTGTTATCAAAAGATCGACAAGCCTGAAACGGAAACCCGGCACAATGATGATTCTTGTGCCAACCTTAAGCTCATTCAGCCCGTTGTTCTCCAAATAAGAGATTATGGCGTCCAACGACTCTTCCAATGAATATGAATATTCACGCTCATAAGGAGCCCACTGGCCCACATCCTCCGGCTTGCCTTTCTCGATGCAGCTTACACCGACATAGTACAATGATTCCAGAGTACGTACGGAAGTCGTACCGACCGCAATCAGCTTGCCTTTATTGGCCTTTATGCGCTTGAGAAGGTCAAGAGTGACCACAAACGGCTCCCTGTGCATCGGATGATCAGCCACATCCGAACTCTTGACCGGAAGGAAAGTGCCGGCTCCGACGTGAAGGCAGACATTCTCACAGTCAATGCCCTTGGCGGCGATATTGTCCAATACAGACTGCGTGAAATGCAGTCCGGCCGTAGGAGCTGCCACGGAGCCGCGGATATGAGCATACAAGGTCTGATAGCGCTCTGTGTCAATTGATTCTGTCTCACGATTGAGATACGGAGGTATCGGGACTGTGCCGCACAGTTCCAGCACTCTGGAGAAAGGGATCCCGCCATCCCAGAAAAACTCCACAATACCGGTCTCACCGTTACGCTCGACAAGGCTGGCCTTCAATCCCATCGCGGAAATAGCCTCATCACTATCCGGATTATACAAGGAAAGAACGTCATTCTTCCAGCGCTTAGCATTCCCGATCACACATTTCCAACGACAACGCTCCGTCGCGGCGAAAGCGGTGTTATATTCAGGAGGATTGACAGGCTCAAGGCAGAAGATCTCGATGTGCGCACCAGTCTCACGCTGAAAATGAAGCCTGGCTGGCACAACCTTGGTGTCATTGAATATCATAAGAGAGCCGGAAGGCAAGAGAGAGGGAATATCCTTGAATATGTACTCGCAGACATCGCCGTTCTCATAGCGCAGAAGCTTTGAGGCATCCCGCTCCGCAAGCGGATATTTCGCAATCCGCTCGTCAGGAAGTGGGTAGTTGTAATCCTCAATTTTTATAGAAGGTATCATCTCGTTGAGATTTTAAAATTCCATACAAAGTTAACCTAAGTATAAGAAATATCAAATTCTCGGAGAAGTCACATTTCTAAACATTTTAACAGCCATAACGGGTTTACAAAATTTAAAGTGTTATTTACTTTTGTAAATATAGCCGACGAGGGTGAAACAAATTACTTTTGTGCAATAAGGGATACTAATCAACATAGGTTATTGTCTGCAATATATTGATTATCAGATTATTTATTGAATTTTAATAAAATTCACATATAGGTATTGAGTGTAAATTCGGGATCTAATCGTTAGTTTACAGTAATTCTCTATATAAATACAAGAGTATTTATATTCTTTATCAATTAATTATATTCACTCATTGAAATTTGTTTCTAATTAAGTTACGTATTATATGTATTCCATTTCACTTTTGTAACAATCATCTTTTAGTTGATTTTTACAACTTATTATGTTATTTTTGTAAACAAATCACTTTTGTAATGAACAATAGATTGCAGCGGTTTTTGGATGCCGAGAATATCACACAGTCGCAGCTTGCGGAAAGATTAGGTGTGGCCAAGGCCAGCATATCACATATTCTTGCGGGAAGGAACAAGCCGGGGTTTGATTTCATACAAAGTATGGCTCAAAACTATCCCGACCTGAATCTTGATTGGCTGATCGCAGGAAAGGGTAAAATGTACAAGAGTCAGAATTCCCCTCAAGCGCCACAACTCTCCGAGGAGCCGCGATTGTCCACCACAGGCAAGGACAGCGGCCGATTATTCGATTCTCAAGAGCCAGATTTGTTTCCAGAAGAGCCGGAAACTATTGATAATAAGCCTCAAACAGAGCAAGTCTCCCCTGCCGAATCCAAACCAGACACGCCAAGGATCACAAAGATTCTGGTTTTCTATGACAACGGAACGTTCAAGGAGATCGATTGACGGAATGTTTGAGAAGAAATCCCTTCTGTGTTCTGCTGATTTTGTCTAAATTTGTCGTCACAAACCTTGGTGTGGAAAACCAAGGCAAGTGCAGAAAAACATCAATGAATATGTACAGACAACTCATCAGGCCGATTTTGTTCAAATTCTCACCGGAAACGGCGCATAATCTCACTTTCAAAGGACTCGGACTTCTACGGCGGATTCCTTTCGCCGGAAAACTGATGAAGCTGATTTACAGCCACAAGACCCCATCGCTGTCAAGGAATGTGTTCGGGATCAATTTCCCGTCGCCCGTCGGTCTGGCCGCCGGTTTGGACAAGAACGGAGAGTTTTACAACGAGCTGTCGTGGTTCGGATTCTCGTTCATCGAGATCGGTTCCCTGACTCCGGAGGCTCAGCCGGGCAATCCCAAGCCTCGACTGTTCAGGCTCCCGCAGGACAACGCTATAATAAACAGGATGGGGATAAACAACAAAGGCATCCAGAACGCGATCAGACATATTCAAAAGGATCCGCCAAAGACGATTATCGCGGCGAGCATAGCGAAGAACAGCACCAGCGCCTCGGACGAGGACACCATCGCTGACTACAAGAAGGCGTTCTCGTATATGTACGACTTTGTGGATATGTTCACGATCAATGTCTCCTGCCCGAATGTTCACGGCCTGCAGAATCTTCAGGACGTGTCATACCTGTCGGATATTCTCGATCCATTGCTGGATTTAAGGATATGCTACGATGCCTATAAGCCGATTCTGGTCAAGGTCTCCCCTGACATTCCGACAGAGGAACTTGACGAAATCCTGAAATACTGTATGCAGTCAGGAATCGACGGAATCGTGGCCGGCAACACGACCAGATCCCGTGACGGGCTCACGACAAACAAGGATAGAATAGAGAAAATCGGCAACGGAGGGCTCTCCGGAGCTCCTTTGTACGAGAAAAGCCTCGCTATGGTCAAGCATATTCATCAGTTCACGTCCGGAAGGCTGCCGGTAGTGGGTGTCGGTGGAATAATGTCGCCGGAGCAGGCCAAGGAAATGCTGGACGCCGGAGCGAGTCTGATAGAGATCTACACCGGTTTCATCTACGAAGGACCTTCAATAGTGAAGAAGATCAACAAATACCTTGAAAACAATAGTTTGACAAAATAAAATCTGAATATGGCAAACGCATCGATCTGTACTATCGGCGACGAGATTCTGATCGGCCAGATAGTGGACACCAATTCCTCGCATATATCCCAGGCGCTTGAGGAGATTGGCGTGAAAGTCACAAGAATGACTTCATTCGGGGATGACCACGACGAGATTGTCTGCAATCTAACAAACGAACTCACTCACAACGAGATAGTCATAACTACCGGAGGTCTTGGTCCAACCAAGGACGACATCACGAAAGCGGCTTTGGCGGAGATTTCCGGAAGCAAGGGTTATGTGGTGAATGAAGGCCAGCTCAAGATGGTCCACGAAATCCTTCACGCAAGGGGACTTGATGTTCTGGACATCAACAAGGCTCAGGCGCTCGTCCCGGACACTTGCGAAGTGATTGTCAACCACCTCGGCACGGCGCCGATTATGGTGTTCCGCTTCCCTAAGGAAAGATACGGACATCAGGCCTCTCTCTATGCCCTGCCAGGCGTTCCGTTTGAGGCGGTCGGGGCGATTCCTGATGTGATCAAGGACGTTAAGGAGCACAACCCACTTACGGACATATTCCATAAGTGCGTGATGGTCTTCGGGTTGGCTGAATCCGCGCTTTCCAAGGAAATTGAGTCTTGGGAGGACAGTCTGCCGGAGGATATGCACCTTGCCTACCTGCCTAATCCTTTGACAGGAGTCCGTCTCAGGCTTTCAATTTACGGTGGAGACAAGGATGAGGAGGAAAGGCGCATTGATGAGCAGTTCGCGCGTCTCAGACCGATTTTGGGAGACAAGATATATTCCTACAATGATGACACGCTGGAGAACGCCGTTGGAGCCTTGTTCCGTGGCTCAGGGATGACCCTCAGCGCGGCCGAGTCCTGCACCGGAGGCAAGATTTCCTCCTTGATCACCTCTGTTCCCGGGGCTTCTGAATATTACCTCGGCTCCGTCACATCCTACGCCATCCCAGTCAAGGAAAAAGTCCTTGGAGTTCCGGAGGCCACAATCAATGAATATGGAGTTGTAAGTTCCGAAGTGGCGGCGGCGATGGCTGAAGGGGCCAGAAATTTGACCGGGAGCACTTATGCTGTCTCGACCACAGGATTGGCAGGGCCCGGAGGCGATGAGCATAATCCAGTAGGCACTGTATGGATCGGAATCGCAGGCCCTAACGGGACGAAAACCGTAAAAAAGGTCTATAAGAACGACAGGAAAAGGAATATTGAGAGATTCGCTGCGGCCGCGCTCGATGAACTCAGGTTATTTATGCTCAGCGACCGCAAATAATTGAAAATAAATAGTGGTAACAAATTTGTTTACCAAGCAAACATTTTTGTTATCACTATTATTATGGCTATTTGCAGGCTATTTGGCAGTCAAAGAGGTCACGTCATTGAACACTCTTAGGAAATTCTTGCCAGCGACCTTCTCTATCTGATCATCGGTATAGCCACGGCTTGACATCTCGTCAAAGATCACTCCGATTTTTGAGATGTTCTCAAGTCCGGCTGGAGTAACCTCGATGCCGTCGAAGTCGGTTCCGATTCCGACACTGTCTATACCCGCCACCTTAACGGCGTGGTCGATGTGATCCACCACGTCCTTATAGGAAGGTCTTGGCAAAGCGGCAAACTCATCCAGCACAGCGTTCCAAGCGGCGGCCTTTTCCGGATTCAACGGATCGTTGATCCAGTCCTGCTCGGTCCAGCTCTTGGACTCCAGTCCGGAATCCGCCAGAGTCTTGGCGAACGCATCCGAAAGGAATACAGGATAGAAATTGATTTGGATCACGCCGCCTTTGTCAGCAAGCGCGCGCAGCATCTCATCGGACATATTCCTTCTGTGGTGAGCCAAGGCACGACAGCAGGAATGTGTGGAAACAATCGGAGCACGGGAATATTCAAGGACATCGTAGAATGTCTCATCCGAGGCGTGAGCGACATCGACGATCATTCCGAGGCGGTTCATTTCCGCCACCACTTCCCTGCCGAACGGACTTAGCCCATGCCAACGCTTTCCCTGGGCTGCGGAATCAGCGATCTCATTGTCAGCATTGTGCGTCAAGGTGATGTAACGAACCCCAAGGCGATGAAAAACACGTAGGAGTGAAAGGGATTTCTGGATCGGAGCCCCGTTCTCCATACCTATGAATATGGAAATGAGTCCTTTAGCCTTATTCCTCAAAGCGTCATCCGGCGAGAATGCAAGTGAGGCGATCCCGGAATTGGCTTCAACGGCATCGTAGATCCGGCCGATCATTTCCAAAGCGTAGCGTGTGGCCGCGTCTGGCTGTAGGTCGGCGGATGTGTATAAAGCGAAGAAAGAGACATCGACCCCGCCGGCCTTAAGCTTCGGCAGATCGACATGCCCCCTTTCATTGTCAATTCCGATGTCGCGTCCCCGCATCATCATTGTCGGGGTGTCGCAATGAGAATCCAGGACGAACATGATTACTTACGGGTTACAGTCGCATTCTGGATCTTCACGATCTTGATCACAGGATCTCCTGAGTAGCAGACAGTTGCGCCTTTGCCGAGGTCGAGCGAAAGATTTTTGCCAGGAGTTACGGTAAGATCCGCACCATCCAATGACACGGTCACATCATCCACAGACATCGTGACCGCGTCAATCTTTGAAGATCCTCCTTTACCAGTGACTTTCAAAGAGTTGGCTTTGCCGGAAAGGGATAGTTTGGCACTGTTGTCAGTAGCGACGGAAGCCGTTTCGCATTGACCGTTGACGGCAAGGTCAGCGGAACCCGAATTATTCACATTGAGAGTTTTCGCCGAATATTCCAGGACAACCGTCGCGCTCCCGTCCGCATTGACAGTCACATTGTCCCCGGCCTTCACATTGAAAGAAGATAGCTTTGCCTTTTTGCCTACGGAAATCACAGCAGACTCCGCGTTCACGTTAAGATTGGCTATGCTTGAATTGCCGGATAGATCCATTTTGAATTTGCCGGAATTCAGACTATTGCTTGATGAGAACGTACAGTCATCATTCAAAGTGATTGAGTTAAGTGACGAGACATAAATAGTGGCTTCAAGTACAGGTCCTTCAGAATTCTTACCCTTGAAGGATTTCTTAACTTCTTTCGGAATTGACTTGTCATCAAGCCCGATGTAAAGTGTGCCGGCTTTAACGTAGCATTCAAGATAACTCTCAAGGGCATCGCTTACTTTGAATTTGGCATTATAGCCATCCTTTTCAACCAAGGTGACCTTGAAGCCGTCCGACACTGAGATGGCATCAAACTCTGAATATTCATGTTCGATGGTCCTGGTCTGCGCGACGGAAACCGCAGATGTTAAAGCAATGGCGGAAATCGCCATAAATAAAGATTTGATATTCATAACCTTTATAAATTAAATTTTCCTATTCATCAATTTTTTCCATCAAGGATTCCCACTCCGCTGTCTTGTGGTCAAGCTCGCGTTTGTCCTCAAGGTAGGTTCTGGTGAGCTCCATTATGTCATCACCAGGCCCGGGATTGGAGAGAATCTTCTCGATGTCCTTCATCCTCGCCTCGACCTTGCCGATTTCTGACTCAAGGAATTCGACCCTGTGCCGAATCCTGCGGATTTCCTTGGAATCACTCCGTCTTTGTTCGAATTCCTTTTGGGCCTGTTCCTTTCTGACAGAATCAACCTCATTCTTTGCATCGGGTACCGCAGACACTTTGGGAGAGAAACGCCTCTCCAATTCCTGAAGATTCTCTATCTTCCTCTCTTCCAAGAACTCATGGACACTTCCAAGATGCTCCTTGACCTTTCCGTCACGGAACTCATACATCTTGTCAACCAAGCCTTCAAGGAAATCACGGTCGTGTGAGACCACAATCAGCGTGCCATCGTACGCCTTCAAAGCCTGTTTGAGAATATCCTTGGACTTGATGTCCATATGGTTGGTCGGCTCGTCAAGCGCCAACACATTGTATGGCTGGAGCATAAACTTTGCCATTCCAAGCCTTGCGCGCTCGCCGCCTGACAGGACACTTACCTTCTTGTCGATGTCCTCACCACGAAACAGGAACTGAGCCAGAATGTCACGAAGCTTGTTCCTTACATCTCCGACCGCTATGTTGTCAAGGGTCTCCCACACGGTAAGATTACGGTCAAGGATGTCCTCCTGATTCTGAGCGTAATACCCGATGGAGACATTGTAGCCGGTCTTGGCCTCACCGCTGATAGGCTGCAACTCCCCCATTATCACACGCATAAGGGTAGTCTTACCCTCACCGTTGCGTCCGATCAAGGCGACCTTCTCTCCCCTTCTGACCTCTATCTCAGCGTTCCTGAAGACGACCTTCTCCGGATAGCCGACTGTCAGATCCTTGCCTTTGAAGACAATGTCTCCGGAACGCGGAGCCGGCGGGAACTTAACCGTCAGCGTGACGTTGTCAGTCTCGTCAATCTCCACTCTGTCAAGTTTTTCGAGCTGCTTGATACGAGACTGTACCTGATTTGACTTCGTAGGCTTGTAGCGGAAACGGTTGATGAAATCCTCCGTCTTCTCGATCATCTTCTGCTGGTTCTCATAGGCCGCCATCTGCTGCGCGAGCCTTTCCTTGCGTAATTCAACGTATTTGCTGTACGGAACCTTGTAGTCATGAATATGACCGAGCATGATCTCGACCGTACGATTTGTCACGGTGTCAAGGAACCGCCTGTCATGCGAAACGAGGAGCAACGATCCCCGATGACTTTTAAGATAATCCTCCAGCCATTCGATTGATTCTATGTCAAGATGGTTCGTAGGCTCGTCCAGAAGCAGGACATCCGGCTCGGACAGCAGGATCTTCGCCAGCTCTATGCGCATATTCCACCCTTGGCTGAACGTCTCGGTCTTTCGCCCGAAATCCTCATCCTTAAAGCCAAGGCCTAAAAGCGTCTTCTGGGCAAGAACCTCCGGAGGCTCCGACTGACTCATAGCCATAGCGTCTGTCAAGTCATTCAGTCGGTTGATCAAAGAAAGGTATTCATCTGACTCATAGTCAGTTCTCTCAGCCAGTTGGGCGTTCACGCTGTCAAGTTCGGCTTGAATCTCTGTGATGTGGTCAAAAGCGGTCAATGTCTCCTCCATCACGGTTCTCCCCTTGTGGTGTTCCATGATCTGAGGCAGGTAGCCGATACGCAGATCGTTCGGCTTGTCGATGCTTCCGGATGTCGGAGACTGAAGCCCGCAGATCAGTTTCATGATCGTGGACTTCCCCGCTCCGTTTTTGCCGACAAGACCGATCTTGTCCTTCTCACTGATGTGGAAATCTATACTGTCCAAAAGTGTGTAGCCACCGTAGGCCACAGTCAATCCACTAATTGAAATCATTTACGCCTCCTCCTTAATCTCTTCAAGCGCATCTTCCGGCCGTGCCGGTTTACAGCACATCACGCAAACCTCGTACAAAATCAGCAAAGGAGCGGCGGCGATCAACATCGACATCGGATCCGCGGGTGTTATGATGGCAGCGATGCATAGTATAACCACTATCGCATGCCTGCGATATTTAATCAGAGTGTTTCTGGTGACAATCCCGAGTTTAGACAAGATCACGACAACGATAGGAAATTCAAACACAATGCCGAACGCCAGCACAGTTGAAGTGAACATCGAGATGTACGAAGTCAGCGAGATCGTGTTCATCACATCATCGCTGATCTTGTAGCCCATGAAAAAGTTAAGCGAGATCGGAACGATAAGATAATAACCGATTACAAGTCCAAGATAGAACAGGAACGATGCGGAAAGGAATGCCCCTCTTACCGCACGCTTTTCATTCCTGTAAAGAGCTGGGGCTATGAATTTCCAGATCTCGAAACAGACATACGGGAAAGACAGGATGAAGCCCAACTCGAACGCGACCTGAAGATGCACGAAGAACTGGGCGGATATGTCCAGATTCACCAGCGACATCTGCATATTCCCCATTCTCAGCCATTTATAGATGAAGAAGTCGCTTTTTGTCGGAGCCAGGATGATGTCGTCAAAGACCAACGACTTGAAGCAAAAGACCACGACACTGACAAGCGTAATGACAAGCACTGAGCGGAACAATGTTCCCCTCAGCACCTCCAGATGGTCCCAGAAGGACATCTCAGCTTCTCCAGCCGCCATTATTTCTTCTCGATCTTCTCGATTTTGTCCGGAGTCTTGGCTGTGGAATTGAGATCCTTGTCAATGTCACTGATCTGGCTCTCAACCTCGTTCATGCCGTCCTTGAAGCTCTTGACACCTTTTCCAAGGCCTTTCATGAGCTCAGGAATCTTCTTTCCACCGAAAAGGAGAATGATGACAAGGGCGATAATCACCACCTGCCACGGGCCAACAACACCCAAAGGAACAATAAAAAACATAGTCTAAACTATTTAAGTGTTAAAATAATCTGTACAAATATCATCTGTCATTGATATGAGCCTCTATCGCTTCCACAAGCTTCTCCGGACAACGTGTCGGCCGACCGGTAGCCTTGTTGAGAAAGCCAAGGGTCACCTGGCCTTCAACGCAAAGCGTGCCGTCCTGATTGTAAACCGCCTGCCTTACACGGAGTTTAGCCATAGGCACCTCATCGATCATTGCGACAGCCCTGACCACATCTCCCATCTTAGCCGGGAACCTGTAACGGCATTCCACGGTGACTATCGGAATGGTCACACCGTCCTCCTCACATTTCTCTATCGGGTAACCGCACTCGACCATCAGGTTGTTCCTCGCACACTCGAAGTACCGGATGTAATTCGAGTGATGGACGATGCCCATCTGGTCAGTTTCGTAGTATCTGACAGGAAAAGATGTCTCAGAATACACCATAACAAAATTGTTAGCACCTAAAACAAAAATGTTCTACTATTTGTTTCTCAAAGCGGCAAGAGCCTTTTCGTAACTTTCGATCTTGGAAAGGCTGTCAGCCTCCTTCTTGCGCTCCAAAGCGACAACCTTCTCCGGAGCGTGAGCCACAAAGCTCTCGTTGGACAGCTTTTTCCTCACTGACTCAAGGAATCCACGCTGATGCTCAAGCTCGGTCTCGATCTTTTTGATCTCCTCCTCGACATCCACAAGTCCCTCAAGCGGAACGAAGAGTTCAACCGTGCGGACAAGCAGCGAGACTCCGGCGGCGTCACCGAAATCAGCCACACTCTCGACCGAGGAAATGTTGGCAAGCTTGGTGACCACAGGGAGCATATTCATAGGGAAATCTCCCTTCACCTTCAAGGCAAGGCTTTCCTTAGGAGAGATGTTCTTCTGCTGACGGATTCCGCGGATCCCGTTCACCGCCTCCTGGGCTATGCCGAATTCCTCGATGATCTTTTCATCGACAACTCCAGCCTTAGGAGTAGGCTGGTACATAATGGTCTCCCCTTCCTTGCGCTCCGCCATAGACTGCCAAAGCTCTTCCGTGATGAAAGGCATCACAGGATGAATCATCTTCAGCAATTTCTCAAAGAATATGATTGTGGCGTCATACGTCGCCTTGTCGATGCTCTCACCATAAGCTGGCTTCACGGCCTCAAGGTACCAGGCGCAATATTCATCCCAGAAGAGTTTGTAGATGCTCATAAGGGCATCTGAGATCCTGAACTTGGAATAATGGTCTTCGACCGCGGTAATGGTCTGGCCAAGTTTATTCTCAAACCAACTTACAGCCAATTTGTTGACCTCACTCTGCTGAAGCTTTTCATCAATCGTCCAACCTTGAACGAGACGGAAAGAATTCCAGATCTTATTGCAGAAATTCCTGCCCTGCTCGACCTGTGACTCATCATAGAATATGTCGTTGCCGGCTGACGAGCAAAGCAGCATACCGATCCTCACGGCATCGGCTCCGTACTTGGCGATGAGGTCAAGCGGGTCTGGAGAGTTGCCAAGAGTCTTGGACATCTTCCTGCCGAGCTTGTCGCGGACAATTCCCGTGAAATAAACGTTGCTGAACGGAATGTCGTTCATAAACTCGTCACCTGCCATAATCATTCTGGCTACCCAGAAGAAGATGATGTCAGGACCTGTAACCAGGTCATTTGTAGGATAATAGTAAGCAAGATCCTTGTTTGGCTGATGGTCAGGATGTCCAGGCTTCTTAGGGTCGAACACTGAAATAGGCCAGAGCCAGCTTGAGAACCAGGTGTCGAGCACATCGTCATCCTGCCTGAGATCAGCGGCTGTCAAAGCCGGATTGATCTTCTGGGCCGCGGCGAGAGCCTTCTCTGGAGTCTCTTCCACAACTATCTGCCCATCTGGAAGATAGTAAGCCGGGATTCTCTGTCCCCACCAAAGCTGACGGGAAATGCACCAGTCGTGGGCGTTCTCCATCCAGTGACGGTACGTGTTACGGTACTTGTCCGGAATAAGTTTGATCTTGCCGGATTCGACGCTCTCAAGAGCCTTTGCGGCAAGGTCTTCCATCTTGAGGAACCACTGCGCCGAGAGCTTCGGCTCGATGACCGCGTTGGTCCTTTCCGAATATCCCACCGGAGATGTATATTCCTCCACCTTGACAAGGTTGCCGGACTCCTCCAACATCTTGACAATCTTCTTTCTGGCCTCGAAACGATCCTCGCCCACCAGAATCTGAGCCTTCTCGTTCAGGCGGCCGTGGTCATCGATGATGTCAATAACCGGCAGATTGTGGCGAAGTCCGATCTCATAGTCATGAGCGTCGTGAGCCGGGGTGACCTTCAGGCATCCAGTTCCGAAATCCATCTCCACATAACTGTCCTCGATGACAGGGATCTCCCTGTTGATCAACGGGATGAGCACCTTCTTGCCTTTCAGCCAATGATGTCTCTCATCGGCCGGATTGACACAGATGGCGGCATCGGCCATAATCGTCTCAGGACGGGTCGTGGCGATCACGAGATACTTGTCCGTAGGATTGCCGTTGCCATCGGAGATATAATATTTAAGGTGATAGAAATGGCTCTTGGTGTCCCTGTGGATGACCTCGTCGTCACTGATGGCGGTCAATGCCACTGGATCCCAGTTGACCATACGCACACCTCTATATATCATACCTTTCTTATAGAAATAGCAGAATGTGGCGATCACGGCGTCGGAAAGCTCAGGCTCCATCGTGAACCTTGTGCGGTCCCAGTCACAGGAAGCGCCAAGCTTGCGGAGCTGCTTGAGAATGATTCCCCCGTGCTCCTCCTTCCACTCCCAGGCATATTTCATAAACTCCTCACGGGTAAGGTCTTCCTTGGATATTCCCATACCCTTGAGCTTGGCCACAACCTTGCTTTCCGTTGCGATGGATGCATGGTCCGTACCAGGTACCCAGCAGGCATTCTTGCCGTCCATTCTGGCCTTGCGGATCAACACATCGTTAAGCGTGTTGTTCAGCACGTGACCCATATGCAGGATTCCCGTCACGTTAGGAGGCGGGATTACTATCGTATAAGGCTCTTTCTCATTCGGCTCAGAGTGGAAGCACTTGTGCTCGGTCCACCAGGCGTACCATTTGTCTTCTACTTCCGCCGGATTGTACTTTGCGGAAAGTTCTTTTTTCTCGCTCATATTACTGCTTATAATATACAAAGTTTACAAATATAGCACATTTTTCACTAAATTTGCTTCAAAAATACACACATACTATGGAAGAAAAGAAAGAAATCAGTCTGGAAATCCGTCCGGAAGTAGCAAAGGGCACATATTCAAACCTTGCGATCATCACCCATTCGCACAGCGAGTTCATCATCGACTTCGCGACAATCCTTCCCGGCCTGCCTAAGCCGGACATCAGCAACCGCATCGTGATGACTCCAGAGCACGCCAAAAGGCTTCTCAACGCTCTGATGGACAATGTCACAAAGTACGAATCACAGTTCGGACTCATCAACCTTGGCGGCGGACAGGCTCAGCAGGGTGGCACGTTCAATCTCGGAGACCTTCCTCAGTTCGGTCCTAACGGAGCCAAATCATAACTTGAAATGACAGATTTCAAGAATATCAAAGCGTTCACGTTCGACATCGACGGCGTGATGACTGACGGTGGCATCCTCGCCGATCTGGAAGGCCAGCTTTACAGGACTTTCGACGCTAAGGACGGATTCGCTGTCAGAATGGCGTGCCTTAACGGATTCCCGGTCGGTGTGATCACCGGCGGACGTTCCCAAAGCATCAGGGCCAGGTTCAGCAGCAACGGAATCAATCCCGAGGACATCTATCTGGGCTCCAGAAACAAGATTGAGGACTTCGAGGATTTCTGCAGGAGGTATAATCTAAAGCCCGAAGAGGTAATGTATTTCGGAGACGACATCCCGGACATAGAGGTCATCCGGGCAGCCGGAATTGGAGTCTGCCCCAACGATGCAGTCGAGGAGGTCAAGGAAGCTGCGGACATCATCTCCGACCGTCCGGGCGGAAAGGCCTGCGTGCGCGAGTATATGGAGAAGGCGATGAAAGCCCAGGGACGCTGGGTCTTCGACGCGATCGCCTACAAGAAAAAATTCTAAAGGTTTTCTGAATATGGACACTCACGGAAAGAGGATCATCCTGGCTTCAAACTCACCTCGCCGCCGCGAGCTGCTCGCCGGCCTTGACATCAAGTTCACAGTTGACACTGGCACATCGTTCGTGGAGCAATACTCTCCTGACACTCCGCACGTTAAAGTGCCGGAATTGATGTCGGAAGGTAAGTCATCAGGCTTTCACAGAAAGCTTGAGGCGGATGAGATTCTCGTCACCTCCGACACTATGGTACTGTGTGGAACAGAGATCCTCGGCAAGCCCCACGACAGGGCGGACGCCGTAAGGATGCTCAAGCTGCTTTCCGGACGTGAGCATCAGGTCATCACAGCCGTGACAATCCGTGACTGTCATAGGACAAAGACCTTCTCCGTCACTTCCGATGTCTATTTCAAGAATCTGTCAGACAGCGAGATAGACTACTACATCGACAACTTCAAGCCTTTCGACAAGGCCGGGGCCTACGGAATCCAGGAATGGATCGGCTACGTTGGCATCACCAGATTGGACGGCTCGTTCTACAACGTGATGGGCTTCCCTACCCAGAGATTCTACGAGGAACTCCAAGACTTCTTCAATGGAAGATGAAAGCGTTTTTTCAAAGAATCTGCGGCGCGTACGGAGGAATATTCATTATATTCCTCTTATTCATTGCATGCGGGTGCAATCCGGAGGCTTTCGTGAAACCGATTAACCCTTCATCGCGCCATTTTACTGTCCGCGAAGACGGTGACACCATAAAGGTACGGTTCGGAACCGATGACTGGAGCGTGGCGTCCGTTATCCTGGACGGAAAAACCATCGAATGGATCGGAGGTTCATCCGCCTTGGAGAGTATCGATGGGAAAAGGAAAATCACAAGCGACGGATTCATTATGTATTACAAAAAATCCGGCGAGCGTGAGCTTGAACTTTTTTTCCTGCCGAACTTTTCAGACAGCGAAATGAACATTAGCGTGGAAGTATCGAACTCCTTCGAGTGTGACACATTGACATTCAAGCAATCACGCTGTTCGGGTTATGAGTTTGAAAGCATCATCTGGGGAGATGTGAAAAGGCTCCTTCCTGAATATGAGAAAGGATGGGGTCCGCTCTCTTTCAAGAACGACGGGACTGACACATTGCGAATCTCACGACGAGTTTTCTTCGGTGCCTCCAGACAGGTCTCTTTCTCAGATGAGAATGGCTTGGCGCGGCATCGGAAAGACCTTATGGTACAGGTTCCCGACGGGGCTCTTGATAATGAAAGTTTAAGTCTCAATGACCATTGCAGTGTCCTGTACAGTTATGATACGATTGAATATCCACTCAAAGACGAAACGGAAGTCGTCATGAGGTTTCCGCCTACCGGAAAGTTTTCATGGTACTACAATATGCTGTGGTATATCGACACCTACTCTGCCGATTATTCAATGTCACTCCGCAACGTCGCCACCGGACGTATCATTCAGGTAAAGGGGATTCTCACCAGCAAGTCACCTAACGGACACTTTACTTTCTATTATGAAAAACGATGAGCGATAGAATATTCATAAAGACTGTTTTGGGGATGTTCCTCGCCACGGCGCTTGCTCTGCCGGCCGCCGGGCATACGAAAGCGGATTCATCGAAGGTCACACATAGGATAGGTATCAATGTCCGACCTTCGTACATACTGCCCTCCCACAAATTCTTCAGAGGCGAAAACGCACTTGGCAAGCGCCTGGACAAAAGCGGATCCGCACACCTGCAATATTCATTCGCCTTTCCCGCGGACAGCCGCTTAGGCAAGATATACCCGACAGCCTACCAAGGAATTGGTTTGGCATGGAACACATTCTTCGACCAGGACGAGATTGGATCGCCTGCCGCTGTTTATGCATTCCAAGGCGCAAGGCTGGCGCAGCTTTCCCAAAAGTTGTCTTTCGACTATGAATGGAATTTCGGTCTTTCATTCGGCTGGCATCCTTACGACCCATACGGGGACTTGAACCCGAATTTCACAAACGACAAAAATCTGGTGGTCGGATCAAGACTCAACGCATACATCAATGTCGGCTTCTTGCTGACATGGCAACCCGCTCCGCAATGGTTGATCTCGGCAGGAATCGACATGACACATTTCTCAAACGGCAACACGAGCTATCCTAACGCAGGTGTGAACACCATAGGTGGAAGAATCGGGGCGGCAAGGCTGTTCGGGGCGACCCAAATCCGCAAAATCCCCACGGGCGGAACCATTTTTGAATATGACAGTGACGCCTCCGAGCTGAAAAGGATCGCGCAAAGGATGACTTACGATGTGGTTCTCTACGGCGCCGGAAGAGCCAAAGGGCTCATCTGGAACGATGTGCCACACATCTCAGAGGGCAAATTCGGAATCATCGGCTTGAACATAAACCCTTTGTACAGAGTGAACAAATTTTTCAGGACAGGCCTGTCCATCGACATCCAATACGATGAAAGCGCTAATGTCAGTGAGCATGTAGCCGGTGTAGGAGACGATGGCAACATAAAATTCTATCGTCCACCTCTTGCGGAGCAGTTGGGAGCCGGACTTTCCCTAAGAGCCGAATTTGTCATGCCGATTTTCTCCATCAACATAGGCTTTGGACGCAACGTCATCTATAAAGGCAAAGAGTTGAAAGGATTCTATCAGACTTTGGCGCTGAAATCCGACATATACAAAGACCTTTTCATCCACATAGGCTACAAACTGCACGACTTTCACGATCCAAACAATCTGATGCTGGGACTTGGATGGCGTTTCGGGAACGGCAGACAACACTAAAATCTTTGGAGATATGATACCAGACTGGGCAAAAGAGTTGAATTGTTCGATAACCGTCTGCGACAAGGACGGAGTCATCGTCTATCAGAATGACCGTGCGGTCGAACAGTATAGGAAACGCGGCGATCTCATCGGCAGGAATCTGTTCGACTGCCACAATGAAAAATCCGCCGCCATCATCCGTAATCTCCTGGCGACAGGTGGAACGAACTCGTACACAATCGAAAAGAACGGAGTGCACAAGATGATATTCCAAAGCGCGTGGAAAGAGAACGGATTTGTCGCCGGACTATGTGAGATCTCGATGATCATCCCTGCCGAACTTCCGCATCATGTAAGATAAAACCAGCATGAAAGGACACGTGATTATAAAAGTCCTTGCCGCGTTCTGGTCGGTCGCGGCCATGGGGCTCATACAGCAAAGTTGCGCCAAGACAGAAGGCGGAGACAACAAAAGGATGCTTGAAGCCCTTGACAGAACAATAGCCGAAAGGGACATCTATGAAAGGATCAAACGGGAACGTATAGATTCGATAAAAGCGGGAATCCGGTCGGACACCACAGACAGTCTGAAATATGAAATCTATGACAGATTGTTCGATGAATATTACCAATATGACATCGATTCGGCCATATTCTACGCCCGAAAGAAACTCTCCGTGGCTCAAAGGGCAGGAGCGGAGCGGACCCGCAACGAAAGGATAATCGATGCGGAGATGGACATCGCGGACAGGTACGCTCTTTCCGGAATGTATCTTGAGGCTTCGGAGATTATGAATGAAATGGATCCGGAATCCATGCCGAGGCAGCTGATGTTGAGATATTTACAAATCAGCAACAATTTGTATGGAAACATGGCGAGAATGTCCGATGACCCTCTCGTCAAGGCGGACTACATCCGGAAGCGGGACTCTTTCAGGAATGAGCTGTACAGGAACCTGAGCGATGACGACCTTTTCAAACTCTACGTCTGGTCCGACATTGAGATCGACAACGGCAACGCGACGATGATCCTGGACTCGCTGCTCGCGGTCCGGTCTTCCGGCAGGCTTGATGTACACGAAAGAGCGATAGTCAGTTACATCGCATCCATCGCATCACGAATGTGCGGAAGAAACTCCGAGGCCATCGCTCTCCTCGCTGAAAGTGCCGCCAATGACCTCCAGACTCCGGTCAACGAGTACAAGTCACTCTACGAGCTTGCTGAGCTTCTGTACCGCGAAGGTGACATCAACAGAGCCTACCGTTATGTGAACCAGTCGATAAAGGACGCCGTGGCCGCTAACGCCAGCATAAACGCCCAGGCCATAAACTCGATGCTGCCTCTGATCACCGAGACCTACGACATAAGGATGCACAGCAGGCGCACACAACTCTACATCATACTGTTTGTCATAAGCGCCCTGCTCCTCTCTCTCGTCGTCGCGGTGCAATACATGATCAGAAGCCACCGGAAAGTGGCGGTCGCCAATGCGAGGCTCAAGGAGTATGTGAGCCTTCTCCAGGAATCCAATGACATCAAAGAGCAATATTTGGGAATATATCTGGACATGTGCTCGGACTACATAGCCGGTCTGGAGAGATACCGTTCCAAACTACGCAGGGCAGCGAAGGAAGGCGGCTTCGGTGAAGTGATGGAGAACCTGAAGTCCACCGAGTTCATCGACAAGGAACTGGAGGGCTTCTATGTACGCTTCGATGAATCTTTTCTGGCACTGTTTCCCGACTTCGTGGAACGGCTGAACGCCCTTCTTCAGGAAGACAAGAGATTTGATGCGAGAGGTAAGAACGGAATCCTCACAACAGAGCTCCGGGTGGCCGCGCTGATACGTCTTGGTGTCACCGATTCCACGAGAATCGCACACTTCCTAAGAAGGTCCGTCTCCACGATCTACAACTACCGTGTCAAGATGAGAAACTCCGCTGTTTCCGGCCGCGAGGACTTCGAAAAACAAATCATGAGCATCGGAAGGCTGTCTTGACACGGCTACTATTTTCGGCTGAATCATATAGTTCAATTGACGATGTGTCAATAAATTATAATTTTATCCAACTACTAAAACAGTACCATCGCTTTGTCTTGATGATGTTATTGGTTTTCTTTGCCGAAGAATAACCAATGCAATGTTCTCGTTTATTTATTAAAACTTTTTAAGGATATGAGCAAATCACACTTCCTTTTGTGTTCGATTGCCGTTTTGCTGTTTCTGACAGGACTCAGCGCATCAGCGCAGGTACTGTCGTTCAACGGAAAGGTGATCGACAAGACAGGGCAGCCGGTAATAGGAGCCGCTGTCGTGAACACAAGCGATCGTTCGGTCGGGACAATAACCGATGTGGACGGAACGTTCACTTTGGCAGCCGCCAAAGGTGACATACTGGAGATTTCGTCACTGGGTTACACGACAACCAAGGTGACCGTGGGTGAAAGTGGCGACATCACTGTCATACTTCAGGAAGACTCTGAATTTCTGAGCGAAGCAGTTGTCGTGGGCTACGGAACAATCAAAAAGAAAGATCTGACAGGAGCGGTCGCGTCCGTTTCGGACAAGGATCTCAAGGACACCCCTGTCGCCAATGTCGGACAGGCACTTCAAGGCAAGGTCTCCGGTGTGTATATTCTTGACTCCGGAAAACCTGGGGACAATGTCACGATGAAGATCAGAGGTCTGGGCACAATCAATGACAGTGATCCGCTTGTGGTCATCGACGGAGTCCCGACAGATTTGGGACTGACTTCGCTCAACACAGCGGACATCGATAGGATCGATGTCCTGAAAGATGCGTCCGCCACGGCCATCTACGGATCACGCGGTGCCAACGGTGTCGTGATGGTGACCACCAAAAGAGGCTCCAACGGTGACGGCAAAGTCAGCGTCAACGCCAACTGGGCGATCCAGAATGTAACATATATTCCTGAAATGCTTGACGCCGCAGGCTTCGCAGCCTATTCCAACGACATGTTGAGCAACGCGGGACTGGCCACAAATCCGGCATGGAGCAATCCTGAGACTCTCGGCAAGGGTACGGACTGGATCAACGAGATCCTTCACACGGGCAAGATGCAAAACTACACTGTAAGTTATTCCGGTGGTAACGAGAAAGCCCGCTACTACATCTCAGGAGGATTCCTTGACCAGAAAGGAATCGTCAAGACAGTCGGCTACAGAAGGTTCACATTCCAGAACAACAACGACGCTCAAGTCCTGAAATGGCTGAAATTCTCCAACAACATCACATTCTCGGCAGACGTTAAGGAGAGCGGTTCATATTCAATATCCAGTGCGATGAACGCCCTGCCTACCCAGGAAGTCAAGAATGCCGACGGCAGCTGGAGCGGTCCGGAGGGGACATCCTACTGGTATGGTGATGTCAGGAATCCTGTCGGTCCCCTCTACACCAACTCGAACAAGACCAACGGCTACAACTTCCTTGGAAACATCTCAGCGGAGATAACATTCGCGAAGTGGTTGAGATTCAAAAGCACTTTCGGCTACGACGCCAAGATGTGGTTCAACGACAACATCTCGTACGCCTATGACTACAAGCCTTCCGCCGTGGAGGAGACAACACGTTACCAGGACTCGAACAAAGCCTTCACATACTTGTGGGACAATTACTTCACCTTCGACCACACGTTCAAAGGAAAGCACAGTCTCAATGTGATGGCCGGTACTTCCGCACAATGGAACGACGCTTCGGGGATCAACGCCACCAAGGCCGGATTCCTTTTCTCCAATGTCCACGAGTTCGACAACGGAACCGTCAACAAATCAATCGGCGGAGCGTCAAGCGACTGGGCGATGATGTCCTTTATGGCCAGACTCAATTACTCTTACGACGACAGATACCTTCTCACAGCCACGATGCGCCGCGACGGTTCCTCAAGATTCGGTCCAAGCCACAGATGGGGTAACTTTCCGTCAGCCTCGGCGGCCTGGAGACTGTCCAAGGAGAATTGGTTCCCTAAGAATATTCTTGTCAACGACATAAAACTGCGCGCCGGCTACGGCGTGACCGGAAACGACAAGATCGGCTCATACGCCTACATCCAGACCTACAACACAGGCACTTACATTTTCGGCGACGACATCGTCACCACCCTCATGGCCAAGTCCATGGCTAATCCGTCAATCCACTGGGAGGAAGTGCGTCAGGCCAATATCGGTCTCGACCTGTCCATGTGGCAGTCACGTGTCAACCTGTCGGTCGATGCATATCTGAAGAACACCGCCGACATGCTTGTCAAGGCGGCGATTCCTATCACTTCCGGCTACGAGGACACAACCACGACCTACACGAACGCGGGCAAAGTCCGCAACAGCGGCTTCGAGTTCACCCTCAACACGATCAACTTCGACAGCACAGGAGACGGGTTCAGATGGGAGACATCACTGACAGCCACATGGAACAGAAACAAGATCGTAAGCCTCAACAGTGACACACCGCTTTACCAGAACGAGACTGGCGGTGCCTACATCACGATGCAGAAGAACGGCAAACCGATCAATGTGTTTTATGGCTATGTGGCCGACGGGATATTCCAGACACAGGAAGAAGTTGACAATCATGCTTTTCAGGAGAACTCCACAGCACCTGGCGACATCCGCTTCAAAGATCTCAACAACGATGGCGTGATCAACGAGGAAGACAGGACAATCATCGGCAACCCTAATCCCGATTGGCTGTTCTCAATGACGAACAATTTCTATTTCAAGGGATTCGACCTTACTGTTTTCCTTCAGGGCGTAACCGGCAACGAGATATTCAACGCTGTGGGCATCGGCAACGAAGGAATGGCCAGCGCGCACAATCAGACGGCATCCGTAAAGTACCGCTGGACCGGCTACGGGACCAGCACCAGCATGCCGCGGGCTGTCTATGGCGACCCGAACCACAACGCCAGAATCTCCGACAGATTCGTGGAAAACGGCTCTTACCTCAGGGTAAAGAACATCACTTTAGGCTACACATTCCCTAAGACTCTTCTGAAAAAAGCGAACATTGACAGTGCGAGGATATTCCTCTCCTGCGAGAACGCTCTGACCCTGACGAATTATTCCGGCTTCGATCCGGAGGTCGGCATCAACGGAATTGATTGGAACATCTACCCGCTGTCACGTACTTTCAGCCTCGGTCTCAACTTTAATTTCTAATGAATATGAACAACTTAAAGATCACAATACTTGGTTTGGCAGGCTTGGCGATGACTTCCTGCTCCGGATTTCTTGACAGTTTTCCGTCATACGCCGTGGACCCATCCGTCTCAGTCACTGACTCCGTCGCCATCGCCTTGACAAACGGATGCTACGTGCCGCTGCAATCCTCAAACCTTTACAATCAAAGAATATGGTCACTCGACATCATCGCCGGAAACTCCGAGGTTGGAGCCGGTGGGGGTGACGATGGAATCGAGACCGTCCAATGCGCTAATTTCGCAGCTGACGCGTCCAACGGATTCGCGCTTTACATCTGGAGATCTCCTTGGGTAGGAATAGGACAGTGCAACACCGCGATAGAATCCATTCTTGGAGAAGGAAACCAGACCAGCGATGCCATCAAGAACCGTTCGCTCGGCGAGGCTTATTTCCTCAGGGCACACTATTACTACATTCTCACACGTCTGTTCGGAGGTGTCCCACTTGTGCTCACCCCGCACAAGGCCAACGAATCCACAGATGCGGCAAGAGCCTCTCTTGACGACTGTTACGCTCAGATCATCAGCGACTGCAAGGCCGCCATTGATCTCCTGCCCGAGAAAAGGACATATTCAGGAGCGGACTACAACCGGGCCAGCAAGGACGCGGCATTGGCCATGCTGGCAGACATCTACCTGACATACAATCCGTCCGAGCACTACGGCGAGGTTCAGAACCTCTGCTCACAGGTGGAGGCTTTGGGCTATGACCTGAGCAAGTATGATTTCGCGGACAATTTCGGAGCGAAGGCCGAGACCAGCCAAGAGGCCTTATTCACGGTAGGATATTCAGGAAGCACCCAGTACGACTTCTGGGGTGGCAGCAACCAAAGTTCATGGCTATCCACCTTCATGGGTCCGAGAAACTCGGGAATGGTCGCAGGATCATACGGATGGAACCAGCCTACCGCAGAGTTCATGAGCCAATGGGAAGAGGGTGACCTCAGGAAGGACGTGACCGTCTTCTACAACGGATGTCCGGCCTTCGACGGAATCGAGTACAAGTCATCTTGGTCCAACACAGGTTATAATGTGCGTAAGTTTCTGGTCACCAAGTCATACTCTCCGGAATACAACACGAATGCGGCGGATTTTGTCGTGTACCGTTTCGCGGATGTCCTACTTATGAAAGCCGAGGCTCTGAACGAGCAGGGCAAGACGGACGAGGCCGCGGAACCTTTGAACATCGTAAGAAAACGTGCCGGGCTCAACCCGATTCCTTCAGGAAAGACAAAGGAGGAAATGAGGGAGATCATCATCCACGAGCGCAGGATGGAACTAGCTTTCGAGGGTCACAGATGGTTTGACATCATCCGGCTCGACAAGGGACAGTACGCCCTCGATTTCTTTGCCGGAATCGGCAAGAAAGCCACCAAGGACAGGCTGCTTCTGCCTATCCCTCTGACGGAGATGGACTCCAACAACCTGATGGAGCAAAACCCTGGATATTAATAAATAAACTGGATTATACAATGAAAAAATCGATAATGACCGCCGCCGCGGCACTCTGTCTGGGCATTGCATGCTCCTGCTCGGAAGAGGATTACAAGACTGTCGATCCATCCGCCGGGAATATTCTTGAAATGACCGCTTCCGGAACGGAGATCAAGCTCGACGAGAAAAAAGCCGACAGCGAAGCTTTGGCGTTGAATTGGACGACAGGCACCAACAAAGGCACAGGCAACGCCATCACCTACACTTTCGAGATGGCTCTGAAAGACTCCGACTACTCCTCCGGCTACAAGGAGGAACTCGGAAGGAAAGCATATTCAAAGACTTGGACAGCAAAGGCGTTGAATGACTTCCTAAAGTCGAACTTCGGTGCCCAAAGCGGTGTCAAGGCATCTTACAAGGCCAGGGTGACCGCTTCCGTGGCTGAATATGACGATTTAGCCCAAGAGTCGTCAGTGGAGTTCACAGTGACTCCTTACGAGCCTGTCAGCACGACACTTTACATGATCGGAGGAGCGGCACCCAACGGTTGGTCCGCAGACAACGCCACCGAGCTGACACGCACGTCCACCGGCGTGTTCTCTTGGACAGGAACGCTGAACGAGGGAGAACTTAAGTTCATCACCACCTCGGGACAGTTCTGGCCGGCATACGTCAGGGAAGGCTCGGACGCTTCGGGAAAGACACTTAGGTACTTCTCAGAACAGCCGTCAGATGACCTTGACCTCAAGTTCAATATCCCGGAGGCACGAGGCTACAAGATCACCGCCGACATACTCAACCTGACATTCACACTTGAAGAGGCGGATGTCAACAAACCGCCATACGACGCAATCTACTTTGTCGGCGATCCGACCGGCTGGTCATTCGTCAGGATGACGCAGGATCCTGTCAATCCTTTCGTGTTCCGTTATGGAACAGAGTTCACCAGCGGCGGAGAGTTCAAGTTCGGCACATCCGACGGCTCATGGGAAAACATGTACAAGGCCTCTGAAGAGAGTGCCTCCATCAAGAACACCGGCGTGCAGTTCGTGAAAGGCTTTGATCCGGATCCTAAATGGAAGATAAATGACGAGGAGACCGGAAAGGCCTACAAGATCGCCTTTGACATCACTCCTGGAAAAGAGAGCATGAACTGCGTTGAGTTCGTCCCTTACGAATCGCTCTGGCTCATCGGTTCCGCCGCTCCTCACGGATGGTCGCTGGACGACGCCGCATCCGATGACAAATGCAGGCTCAAGGCAGGTGATGACAAATATATTCTTACATGGACAGGAGATCTCTCCGCAGGCGAGATGAAGATCAGCTGCGAGCTCAAGAGAGAGTGGGACGGATGCTGGTTCATGCCGACGTCAGCCAACAAGCCATTCAACACTGTCTCCGATGAGGTCATCTCGTTCGTGGACAGCAATAAGGATTCCGGAGTGGACCGTAAATGGATTGTTGAGAACGCCGGCAACTACACAATTACTGTAAACCAGCTGGCGGAGACCATCACCATCGTGAAAAACTAACGTAAGAAACCATGCGTTACAGAATGTTTACAGAATTGATCTTGACAGGCACCATGCTTCTCACGGGTGCCTGTCAGAAAGAGAAAGGCTACACTGGATTCATGAAGCCGTCCGACGGGGAGGAGACCGTGATTTCAGTCAGGACTGACAAAGCTGCTTACAAGCCAGGCGAGACTATCAGATTCACCGCCTCCGCGACTCCCGGAGCTGACGTGTATGTCAGATACATGCATCTGGGCAAAGTCGTCAGTGAACAACCACTCAATTCATCGGAATGGAGCTGGACCGCACCGTCCGGGAACTACAAAGGGTACATGGCCGAGGTTTACAAAACCACATCGGCCGGCGAGAAAATCCTTGGAACTGTAGGAATCGACGTGTCCAGCGACTGGGCCAGATTTCCTCGTTACGGATTCCTTTCCAGTTTCGATGTCATGAGTGAAACCGCCGTCAACAACATCATCGGCAACCTTAACCGCTATCACATCAACGGAGTACAATTTCAGGACTGGCATTGGAAGCACCATTGGCCGTTGGGCGGGACACGTGACAACCCTCTTGAGACCTACAAGGACATCGCAAGCAGGAACACGTCCCTGACAACACTCAAGAACTACATCTCTGCCATCCACAGCCACGGAATGAAAGCCATCTTTTACAACCTTTGCTTCGGCGCTCTTGACGACGCGGCACAGGATGGAGTGAAGGAGAGCTGGTACATATTCAACGACAATGGCAGAAACAACAAGGATATGCACGCCCTGTCCGCTCCTTTCAAAAGTTCAATCTTCCTTGTCAACCCTGACAATCCACAGTGGCAGGAATATATAGGCGAAAAGACCGACGATGTCTATTCCGTGCTTGATTTCGATGGTTATCAGATTGACCAGCTGGGGTATAGAGGCACGAGGTACGACTATGACGGCAACACCGTTGACCTGCCGGCCGGCTATGCTTCCTTCATCAATGCGATGAAATCAAGGCAACCAGCCAAGGATCTTATAATGAACGCCGTTTCCGGCTATGGAGCCGAACGGATCTTAGGAACAGGCAAAATGGCCTTCGCCTACGATGAGATGTGGGGGGACGAAGCCGACTTCACTGACCTCAAGACCCACATCGAAGACAACAACCGGTTCAGCGGGAACGGCATAAGCACAGTCTTCGCCGCCTACATGAACTACGGTAAGGCTGGAAGTCTCGGATCGTTCAACGCCCCTGGTGTCATCCTCACAGACGCGGTGATGTTCGCCCTTGGAGGCTCACATCTGGAGTTAGGCGAGCACATGCTTTGCAATGAATATTTCCCCAACAGCAGCCTCGGCATGACAACCGAGCTTCAGAACGCAATGGTAGCCTACTATGATTTCATGACGGCCTACGAAAACCTGCTCCGCGACGGAGGAGAGTTCAATGACGTGGAAGTCACTTCGGCTGACGGCAAGCTTGGCATCAAGCCCTGGGCTCCTGAAAGGGGAAAAGCGATAACCCTATGCAGAAAAGTAGGCGATCGTCAGGTAGTCCACATCCTAAACTTCACTCAGGCCAACTCTTTGAGCTGGAGGGATATGGATGGCACAATGCCGGAGCCTGCACAGATCAGCGAAGCATCGGTCGACATCAATGTGACAGGCAATATCTCCTCAGTCTGGATGGCCTCGCCCGACATTGACGGAGGCGCGTGCAAGAAACTGGATTTCAAGCAGAACAGTGGCAAGGTCCGCATCACGATGCCTTCTTTGAAATATTGGAATATGATTGTTTTGGAATATGAATAGAAAAACTTTGATTCGCGCCCTCGCGGTGGTTTTCGCGACAGCGCTGACTTTTGGAGGCACGGCATACGCCGGAAACGCCAATGACGGTCGTCCGACCGTGGAGAAATCCGAATCCCTGATTTCTCCGAACGGCAACCTCAAACTTGAGTTCAGACTTCAAGACGGAGACAAGCCACGTTACAAACTGTCCTACAAAGACAAGGTTGTGGTTGATTGGAGCCGCATGGGATTCCAGCTTAATGACAGTGGACTCTTCGACTGGTTCGAGCTTGCGGATGTCTCCAGAAGTACCACAGATGAGACCTGGAATCCTGTCTGGGGTGAGGAAAGCACGATAAGAAACCACTATAACGAACTGGCCGTCACCTTGAGGCAGACTTCAAGCGACAGACGTATGGTAGTCAGATTCAGGTTGTTTGACGACGGTCTCGGATTCAGGTACGAGTTCCCTGACCAAAACAATCTGGTGTATTTCGTGATAAGTGATGAACTGACCGACTTCTCCATGACATGCGACCACACGGCATGGTGGATTCCCGGAGACTACGACACTCAGGAATATGACTACACCAGATCCCGCCTGTCCGAAATCCGCAGGTTGATGGAAGCCTCCATCACAGACAACCTCTCACAGACCTCCTTCTCCCCTACCGGAGTGCAGACATCACTTCAACTCAAGACTGACGACGGGATCTACATGAATATTCATGAGGCGGCTCTTGTGAACTATCCAGCCATGCATCTGGATCTGGATGACAAGAACATGGTGTTCCACGCGCATCTGACGCCATCCCCAACCGGAGAGAAAGCCTACATGCAGACTCCATGCACGACACCGTGGAGGACAATCATTGTCTCTGACGATGCCCGTGACATCCTCGCGTCACGCATCACCTTAAATCTCAACGAGCCTTGCAAGATCGAGGACACATCGTGGATCCATCCTTGCAAGTATGTCGGTGTCTGGTGGGAGATGATCACCGGCAAGAGTTCTTGGGCCTACACGGATGACCTCCGCAGCGTACACCTTACGACCGATGACCTGACAAAGGTGAAGCCTAACGGAAAGCATGGAGCGAACACGGCCAATGTCAAGAGATACATCGACTTCGCCGCCGAAAACGGATTCGACGGCGTGCTTGTGGAAGGCTGGAACATCGGATGGGAGGACTGGTACGGACACATGAAGGAAGACGTGTTCGATTTCGTGACCCCATACCCTGATTTCGATGTGGAAGGCATCGAAAGATACGCAAAGGAGAAAGGCGTGAAGATGATCATGCACCATGAGACCTCGGCTTCGCCACGCAACTACGAGCGTCAGCTTGACACCGCCTACAAGTTCATGAGGGAGCATGGCTACGACGCCGTCAAATCAGGTTACGTCGGAGACATGATCCAGAAAGGGAACAATCACTACAACCAGTGGATGGTCAACCATTACCTGTATGCAGTGCGGAAGGCCGCTGACTACCACATCATGGTCAACGCCCACGAGGCTGTCCGTCCTACCGGTCTTTGCCGCACGTACCCGAACCTTATCGGCAACGAGTCCGCGAGAGGCACAGAGTACCAGGCGTTCGGTGGCTCCAAGCCGTTCCACGTCTCAGTCCTTCCTTTCACCAGACTCATCGGCGGTCCTATGGATTATACCCCGGGAATCTTCGAGATGAACATCTCCAAGATCAATCCAGAGAACAACTCGCACGCTAACTGCACGATAGCCAACCAGCTCGGCATCTATGTGGTGATGAGTTCCCCGCTCCAGATGGCCGCTGACCTTCCCGAGAACTACGAGCGGTTCCCTGACGCGTTCAAATTCATCAAGGATGTGGCCATCGACTGGTCTGAAAGCCGCTATCTGGAGGCTGAGCCAGGGGAATATATCACCGTGGCCCGCAAGGCCAAAGACACAGGCAAGTGGTTCGTCGGCAACGTGACCGGCGAGAAGGCGCACGAGTCCGTGATCAGATTCGATTTCCTCGATCCAGGCAAGACCTACATCGCCACTATCTACGCAGACGCCCCAGATGCGGACTACAAGACCAACCCACAGGCCTATACCATCCGCACGATGAAATGCAAGAGCAAGACCATCCTCAAGCAGAAGGCTGTCGAAGGTGGCGGGTTCGCGATTTCCTTTGAAGAAGTCGGTGGGAAATAACCAGCTGATTGTCAAGCCGAAAAGAAACCGTCTTTGGTCCATTCAGACCAAAGACGGTTTCTTATTTCTCTGATATTAAACTTATTACCAATCACACTGCATGCCAAAAGCAGACTCGTGACAGATTCTACGCTTTTGCGAAATTGTAAGCGATCTCAAATTCAGTTGTGGCCTTCCAGACAAGGTCAAGGTCAGACGGCTTCTGAAGTCCGATCTGATCCATTATCTTCTTAATGGTCTGAAGGGTCTTGATGTCCTCTGGATCATGAGACTGCGCGAGTTGCTCAAGCACAGCGTCAAGGGTCGGAAGAACCGGAAGAAGAGCGTCAATCACAGGAGCGCAAAGTTCCTTGTCAACATAGATTTTCAGGTTCTGGCCGTTAACTGTATATTTATATTCAATGCCTCTGGTAAGCACTTTCTGAAGTTCCGTGTTCAATGCATCGACATCAACACCGAGCGCTTTGAGTGTGGCAAGGATTTCAATGACTGAGGACATGTCGATTCCATCAATGTCAGTTCTGGTCTCCTCCGCGTCAGCGGCGTCAATGATGGCACTCACATTCGGCACGATGAACAACGCGTTGTCCATAGCGTACCAGAACACCAGATTAGCCTTAGGAGAGGTCTCCCAATCCGTGTGATGGGCGGAAAATGTGACATTGCCGTCCGCGTCAGGCTTGATCATCTTGGCCAATTGCTTCAAAGTAGCCATAGGATCGTCACCAAGATCCGGTTCTGCCCAATATCGTGCGGTGATGTTGCCGGTCTCGTCAAAAGTCACCTGATCCATTAACTCAGCCGCAAAAAGGCAACCGAATATATTAGCGTAGACAGAGGCTTTGGCTACCGCCGGAGCTGCCGCGCCTGCGGCCTTCCATGTCACCTGCACCGGTCCGCCGACAGGAGTACCGGTCTGATCCACCTTACATTTGCGGGTGACATTCCAACTTCCCGTCAAAGAAGCCGCATAGGAACCTTGAACCTGAGTGGTGACTGCCATACTGATTGTTCCATCAAGTTTCACCGTTCCTTCCGCTCTGAACGCATAGCATGGATTGTCATCAGTGCTTCGTAAGGTGGCGGCGACTGATGGAGGAGTCGATACCATCGTCGATCCTTGAAACGAGAAAGAGTCATCGGATTTCTTGCGAAGATCCACTTTCATTTTCACTTCTGAATAACCAGGCACGATTCCGGTCAAAGTAAGTGTTCCGGCATCCTTGCTGTCAGCAACCAACAGCACTTCGCCATAAGAACATGTGACATCATTGACAGTTACCGCGGCATTACCGCTTTCCACCGAGATTTGTTCGACAGGAATCTGTCTCCAAGCGTCGTCAGCATTGTCCTTCTGACAAGCTGTAGTGGCAAGAATGGACGCTACCAGCGCCATCAAGCCAAAGAATTTAGTTTTCATAATTATAAAGTTATACTCACTTTTCCTCTTCCTTAGGTAAAACTATGGTTCTGAAGCGCTTCTGACGGCGTTCCCAACGCTCGCGGGCAAACTGCTGCATATCAGTGGCCTGGTCGTTCTCGTCGATGATCTCCAGACCGAGAATCGTCTCGATGATGTCCTCAAGGGTGATGATGCCCTGGAAACAGCCATATTCATCAATAATCAGGCCGATCTGCTCGTGCTTTTTGAGCAGTTCCTCCCAGATGTGGCCGCAGGAATCCTCCTCCGTGAAGAAGGAGATCGGGCGTTTCAGTTCCACAAGACGTTTGTCGAACTCATCGTCAGCAAGCCCCTCAAGCGCATCACTCAGAAGGATATATCCGGTGATATATTCAGGAGAGTCCCCATAGACCGGAATCCTTGAGAAATGGAGGTAGGTCTCGTTCTTGTAGAAATTCTTCAGGGACATGTTCTCCTGCGCCGTCATCGCAACGATCCTTGGGGTCATCACGTCGCAGGCCTTGACGTTGTCAAGTTTCATAATGTTCTGGATGACCTTGTTCTCGTCGGAGTCGATCACTCCTTCCTCAGCACCGATATTGGCCATCGCTGTCACCTCTTCCCTGCTGACTGTCGCCTCGTCCTCATCCTTGGTCATCAGATTGGTGATCAACCGGACCATTATCACAAGCGGCCACATAAGAACCGACAGGAACGAGATGGTCGATGTCACAAAACCCATAAGATTCTTCCAATATGATGTTCCGATGGTCTTAGGGACAATCTCGGAGAACACCAAAACCAGCAAGGTTGTCAGCGCTGAGATGATACCGAACCAAGTGCTTCCGAACAAGATGGTAGCCTGCCGTCCAACCGCAGCCGCACCCAACGTGTTTGCGATTGTATTCAAGGACAGAATAGCCGCCAGAGGCCTGTCAGGATCCGATTTGAACTTAAGGAACTTCTCCGCCGGCTTGTACCCTTGCTCCTTCCTCATTGTGATGTAAGAGATCGGTGTCGACATCAACACAGATTCCAGAAGCGAACAAAGGAACGACACACCAAGCGTCCCCAGCATATAAACTATAAGCAGAGCCATATAGGTTTTCAGTTAATTCTTACAAATATAGCATAAATTTCCTCTTTCTGCCTAAATTACCTATGTTTACACGCAAAAAATCCCTTCCATACAAATTGAAAGATTCTCAAAAGACTGGGCACATACTTAACAGCAGCCGCATACGCAAACAAGAGAATTATCATATACGCGCAAGATTGCGCGCAAGATAGAACCTTTTGCGCACAATCTTGCGCGTATGAAACTATTTTCTCTCGAATGTAAGAGTACTTGTGTTAATTGCCAAAGCTTAATGTCGTGCGACATCTGACAGGAACAACCTTCCCTCGATTTTTTCCTGGTGCCCAGTTTGGTGAAAACCTTACTATGTTCATAATTTTGTCATTAGTTTTCTTCCCGGCACCTTTGACAACAACATTTCTCACTCCTCCATAGACATTGACTGTGAACTCTATAATCACATTCCCTGAAACGTTCGCCCCCTCCATCATATCTTCAACCCACTGCGCAAATTTCGTTATCGTACCACCTTTAAACGTGGGTTTGACTTGAACACTCTCATAAGACAGGATCGAAGGTGTTGATAAGATAGTTTTCTCATTATCAGGTTTTGATTGAGAGGTATTGTACCCATTTTCCTTGGCACCGCCCGCGATGGTGTACACAATCCTCAAAAGTGTATAGGCCATGTTCAGTCTTGGAGACGGAGCGAAGTTCTGGCTTTACACGAAGCCGACGGACATGCGCAAGAACTTCAACATGCTGAGCGGGATAGTGAACAACGACATGCGTCAGAACCTGTACAGCGGGAATGTCTTCGTGTTCGTAAACGCTTCCAACAACATGATGAAGCTGCTGCGCCACGAGCCGGGCGGACTTGTGATCTATAACAAACGCCTTGACCACGGAAGGATGCATCTGGTGGAGCGGATACAGGAGGGTGACCCGACGATAACACCCTTTGAGTGGCGCCGTCTTGTGGACACCATTCAGGGAATAGTCGATGATCCAAGACGCCGGCTGCAACGTCGCCTGCGACTATGTTCAAGTGGACGAGAGCACATTGCCGGTAATAGACAATGAAAAGTACCGCGCGGTGAAGGGATATGTATGGAGTGTGGTGAACGTGATGACGGGAGACAGGTTCTTCTTCTATGAACATGGCTCCAGGAGTGCCCGCGTGGCCATGGGTCTGCTGAAGGACTTCACCGGAGCCATCCAGAGCGACGGCTACATCGTGTACGAACACTTCGAGGGGATGGAAGGGAAGAAGCTCCTTGGCTGCTGGGCTCACGCAAGGCGCAAGTTCTTCGAGGCCAAGGTTGAGAATGAGAAGCTGGCGCTTGAAGCCCTGTCCTACATCCGGCGGCTCTATGATGTGGAAGCAGAAGCGGATGCTCTTGACGCGGCAGACAACAAACCCGACCATGAGCTCAGGAAGGCCCTGCGGCAGGAAAAGGCTTATCCGGAAATCAAGAAGTTCGAGACGTGGATGGAGGCAAGCATCCTCAAGTGCCCTCCGAAGTCTCTGATGGAGGAGGCCATCTCCTACACCTATAAGATCCTTAAAAAACTGTCGCTCTACGTCACCGACGGCCGTTACAAGATAGACGACAATATGGTGGAGAACAGCATCAGGCCTCTGGCCGTCGGGCGTCAGCAAGAATCTCCGTGCAAAGGTTCACCCATATTATACTGAGTATCGCCCACTCCAGACGCTCTGCCTCCAGATTCTCAGAATGGAAGAGGTTAAATATGGTGACAGCAGCGACGAAATCTGCGGAATCCTCTTTGATGGAGCGTGGCTTTGGGAAGAATATGTCAAAACCATCTTGAGTAATCATGGTTTCAAGCACCCCGAGAATAAGTTGCATAAGGGCGGAATCTACCTGTTCGACGCCCTTAGTGGCATTCGCTATCCTGACTTTTACAAGGACGATATGGTGCTTGATGCCAAATATAAGCGGCTTGGCAGTTATGACAAGGTCTCAAAGTTGGATCGTAATGATGTCCATCAGGTCATTACATATATGACTGCACTCAAAGCTGATAGAGGGGACTTTGTCGCTCCATTGGAGCAGAAACAGTCTAAAGTTCAAACCTCTCACCTTCAAGGGAGCATGGCTACCCTATCAATTTTCGGCATCGAAATATGCAAGTCTGCCACTTCCTATGCGGAATTCTGCGAGAAGATGGGTGAAATGGAGGCAGAATTTGTGGACTCTTTGAAACAGTTCTGAGTGGATAAATGATAATTTAGAGGCGATGGCAAAGCAGCTCTACGATTATTGGTTTGTGCAGTTTGACTTCCCGTATGAGGAAGGCAAGCCGTATAAGTCGAGTGGCGGAGCTATGGTGTGGAATGAGAAGCTGAAGCGTGAGATACCGCAAGGGTGGAGCGATTGTGTTCTTGGTGATTATATCGGACGCATTACAAACGGCTTAAATCCACGAAAGAACTTTGTCTTAGGTAGCGGAAATAATTATTATGTGACAATAAGAAGTTTGGTCGGTACAACAATAGATTGGAACAACTGTGACAGATGTGATGATGAAGCCTTATCTAAAATCAACTCACGTTCACAGTTACAAATCGGTGATATTATATTCAGTGCTATTGGAACCATTGGGCGCACATATTATATTCTCGAAGAACCGACAAATTGGAACATAAGTGAAACATCATTTACTCTTAGAGCAAAAGAAAATGTTCCCAATGATTTCTTTTATGGAATGTTGCGCTCAAACGAAATTTAAATAAAAGCAGACAAGGCGGCTATGGGTAGCACTTTAAGATGCTTAGTAATGGATTCTTTATGTTCGTTGCAATATATTAAGATACCAAGCTATATGATGAAGTTGTTCGCTGCTAAAGTTTCACCTTTATATAGGCAAATACATAGAAACAATAAAGAAATCGCAGAGCTGACTAAGCGGCGAGACGAACTCTTGCCCCTCTTGATGAACGGTCAAGCGTCAGTAAATTCGGACTAACGTCCGCATTTACGGCTGCGCCTCGGCATAGTTCAAACTGCGTTTGGCTCTGCGCTCGGCTTGCTCGTAAATTATCATTTATCCGCTTATTGAGTTGGATTTTATCATCCACTACAGACAACAACTGACCAACCGCACGTTGCTTATCTATATTAGGCAGACAGACTTTGATATTGTAATAACTATCAAACGTCATGCTCGGCACTCCCGTTCCAGAATCTAACCGGGTTAAATCTAATTGTTTAAGGTAATAATATAGATAATATGGATCCGCTAAATGAGTGTCAATTTCAGTGTAATAAAGAGTATCGACAGTCCAAAAAGGAGAATCGGCAAACTGTATATTAGATAACGTTCCTTTTCGAGGTAACAGAACACTTGGGCGCTCATAAAGGTAATTATCAACTGTACACATCAGGCCCCCGCTTCCATATACAGGGTATAAACCATTCTTCAGATTCTTATAATCACGTCCATTCTTAATTGTAAGAATTTCCGACAACTTGTATTCTTTCATAACTTCCTTCGCAACTCATTTATCTCTGCCTCAAGCCTTACTTTTTGCTCATCCAATGGCGTAATTGGATGACACTGTCCTCTATTCAATCCATAGGCTTTCACAATGCGAATGTCAATCTCACTTATCCGCTTCTTTTTCTTGTCGATTTGCTTTAGGATGTAGCCTTTACTATTGCGAACCGTAAACCACAACGTCATATAAGCCACAACGGCTGCTATTATAGAAGCTGTGGTTCCGATTACTCCGATGATAATATTCAGGTCCATTATGAATTGAATTTAAGACTATCCAGCTGCTTCATTATCTCCGCTTCCAGCCGGTGACTTTCTTCAAACTGCGCTGTAAGCTCAGCTTTGTAACCGGCCATTCTCTTATTGAATTCCTCCTCGGTAATATCCACATAGTCAATCTTGATATCGAAGTACTGCCCGGCGGAAAGGGAATAACCTTTCTCCTTAATCTCGTCATAGGTTACTGCAACGGAGAAATCATCGACGCTCTCCTTGTTCTGAAACACCTTCACAATCTTGTCCACCTCGAAATCCCTCAAGCGTCGTTTCTGATTATTGCCTTCCTTGTACTCCTCACCCAGCTTGCTCGCATCGATAAGGATGACCTTGTCTGAGCTTGCACTTTTATCGAAAAAGAGTACCGAGACATTAGTTCCCGTGGTGGCGAAGACATTAGACGGCATCGACACGCAACCATAGACAATCCTTTCATTCACAATCTTCTCCAGAATCCTTTTCTCCACCCCGCTCTTGGACGTAATAAATCCAGTAGGAATGACAATCGCTCCTTTACCCGTCGATTTCAGAGAATTGATGACATGCTGGATAAAACAGGTATAGATGGCCATCTTCGGCTTTGCCGGATCTATCTTGGCTACTGCATTAGGAACTCCGGCCCAGAACCTGACTCCGTCAGATGCCAAGGTATCCCTACATTCCGGGAAGTCAAGTTTGAACGGAGGATTAGACACGATAAAATCGAACTTCTTCAACGTGCCGTCAGGATTCCTGTGCGACGGTTCAAGAAGTGTATTTCCCTGCACTACGTTTGGGAGCGAAGCCGCGAAGTTGTTAAGAATCAAATTGAGTCGGAGCATCTCACTGGATTTTTCGGAAATGTCCTGGCTATAGATTGTACAGCGGTCTTCCCCAATCTGGTGTGCAAGAGCCATAAGCAATGTTCCCGTTCCAGCTGACGGATCGTAGCAAGTCACTCCCCTCAGGTCTGCATTGTCCCCCACAAGAAGCCTTGCCATTACTTGAGCGATAGCTCTCGGAGTATAATACTCAGCGTATTTTCCTCCTCCCGCATTGTTGAAGCCCTTGAGAAGATGCTCGAACACTCTTGAGAAGAAATCATATTTTTCGGTAAAGACATCTTCAAAATTGAACGAAGCCACTTTGCGCATCAGCGACTTTGCGAACTCGTCTCGTTTCTGCGTGTCAGTCACATAGGATGTAACAGCCGAAAAAATGTTCACACGGCTCTTTCCAGACGTGGAAACCGAGAACGTATCAGAATTAATCTTTGCGATGTCAATAAGCGTCGCATCTAAAAGGGTAGAAAAATCGCCCTTACCTGTGGCGTTGTAGAGATGGGCAAGAGTGTGCTCAGGCTTCAGTCTCGGCACCGAAGAAGGAAGATAGCTGAACAGGTCTTCCACCTCCTCGTCTGTAAATGTGTCATATTCGGCATCCCATTTTTCCGCTCTCCTCAACCGCTCTCCATAGACCTTGTCCTTCTTGGCTTCATAACCGAACTTGTCATTGAAAAATTTATAAAGGAAGATTTCTATGACAATTTTATATTCACTTCCTGTTCCCGCAAGACCGAACTCTGCCGTTGTACTCTTGAGTGAATCAATCAAGGCTACCGTTGACTCTGTAATGTTCATATCGCTCATTTATAGATAGTTTCTCTGTTGAAAATATTCTGCTGTAATAAGATTGTTGATGAATTTGCGGTCAGAAAGCGTGGCCGGTATGCCCATATCAACCAACTTGGAGCCGATAATAGCAAGCACATCCCTTTTGAAGGCATCCTCATTGTCGACAATATGGGAATTAAGGTATATCATATTGTCTATCTGCGACTTCATTTGTGACAAATTCTCTGCGATTTCGTATTCTCCGGAAGAGATTATAGGCTTCTCCCTCTTCGCATTCTCCTCTTCAATTCTCTTGTGGATACGCACAAAACGCTCGTCACCCCTATACTTCTTCTTCAGAAGATTATTGCGCCGGTTGATTTCACGGATTTTTGCCATCACGGTATCCATATACTCGATGCTTTCCTTCGCCTCCGCCGTGTTTTGTGGTACGAAGCCCTTCTTACGGAAGTATTCGCGGAACTGGTCGGCAAGAATCACATACTTATCCTCTCCCTTGTCAAAATTAGCCTCAAATTCAGCCTGTACCTTGTCGCAACGCTCACGGATGTCATTCACGACTATTCTCATTTCCTCCGGGACACCTTTCTTGAACTCAAAATCGAGTTCGGAGAGAGCAATGTTTATGATGCCCGAAACATCAGCCATATGCTCGGTGTTTTCCATCAAATTGATGCGTTCGATACGGTGACTTACCTCCGAAATCAGAGTTGGAATGCCGACTACCGCCAGTTTTTCAACCTTTGACTTAAGCTCCTCGTCACCGAATGCCCTGACCTGATTGATTATAGCCTTCGCTTCATTAAGAGTGGAACGGAGTGCATAGAGAGCGTCCTTGCTACTGATTTCGTCAAGCTCCTTGCGAAAATCCTCCGGGTTCTCACATGTGAAGTTGAAAAGGATATTCTTTATCTCCTTCATCTTGGAGATAACAGCCTCTTTGTCCTCGATAATCACATTACCTACTGGTGCATCGACTGGGACATCCGCCGTATCCACAGTGCGGTTCAACTCCCTTAGATAACGGTCGTTGGTCGTCTCAAAGTTTTCCTTTATATCGACAAAATCAACCACGTAGCCATATTTGAAGTCCTTGTATGGACGATTGACCCTTGTAAGCGCCTGCAACAAGTCGTGTCCGTCAAGGCTCCTGCCGAGATAGAGCTTTTTGAGCCTCGGCGCATCGAAACCTGTAAGAAGCATCTGGTTGACAATCAGCACATCTACTGACATCTGCTTCTTAAACCCTTCGATATAGGCCTTTCTCTCAAGTTTGTCGCCTTCATCATGCAATATAAGAGAAGCCTTGAGAGGCTTCTTGGGAGAACCATATGAAATCATCGGGTCTTCGAGCATCATCAGTTTTTCTTCCTGCTTCTTCTCGACATACAGAGACCGTGAGAATCTCTCCTGCCACAGACGATACATTTCTCTTGCCTGTGGATTTGTCCTGCAAACTATCATCGCACCGATACTTTCATCATCCTGTTCCTCTCGAAAACGGCGGAAGTCGGTGATTATGTAGTCAAGAAGAGCATTCAGATAGCTTTCGTGCTCAAGAATCTTGTTCTTGTCAATGTCGCTCTTCTTGATTTCAACACCTCCGGCCAACTTGTCCAATATGCTTTTAATCTTTTCCTTATAGACCGTTTCTATAGGCTCGCGCATCAACTTCAAAGTATATCCGTCAGAGATTGATTTGTCGTAATAATAGGTGTCGATATAGTCACCGAAGACGCGCCAAGACTCTCTTTCTTCCTTAAGAAGAGGCGTTCCTGTTAGAGCTATCTTTACGGCATCCTTATCAGCTTCAAGCAGGTTTGCAAGGAAACTCCCCTCAGGATTGTAGCCCCTATGCGCTTCGTCTATAAAGAACACCCTTTGAAGAGATGTGCTGTAACTGTTGTCCAACTGGATCTTCTCAGAGTCTTCCTTGAATTTCTGTATGTTGACGACCATTATCTCAGGCTTGCCCACGCTGTTCTCCACAGGGTCGATACTTCTGAAATCTTTCATCAGTTCATTCCTGCTGTTCGCAGTTCTTACAATCAGTCCTCTCGCTGCAAACTCATCGCTTGCCTGTTCCATAAGAGCGATGCGATCAACGATGAAATAGAATTTCACGGCAGTCTGCCTCTGAGCATAAAAATCCGTAAGGCTTCGCACGGAATAGTATGCGAGTGCGGTCTTACCACTCCCTTGAGTATGCCAGATGATACCGCTTTTGACTCCAGCGGCTAATTTTCTCCTGATGGCCAAAGATGCGAACAGTTGCTGATACCGCATCACGTGCTTTTCCAAAGAAACCTTCTTGCTGCCGTCGTCTTCTTCCGTCGTCTTGTTCACGTAGGCAAAACCATATCGGAGGAGAAACAGAAAACGCTCCTTGCTCAACATCGATGTCAGAATCCTGTTGGTAGGAGTAGATGGTTCTTTATTAGTCTGATAGTCAGGAAGATTTTTAATAACTACACAGTTGCGATGCTTGAGAACCCTTTTCTCAAGTTCCTCTGAGACCTCTTCATAAGGATAAGAAGAGACAAAGTTTTTGTCTGCCTCGCGAAAGACATTGAAGAACGCCTTATTCTCTGAGATGCAGCAATAAAAAGCCCCTTGAATCGGAACACGGTTGTCGTTATCATATTCTTGATTATTGGAGAAAATCATCAACTGCGTGATGTTGATAAAGCGCCTGAATGCCTTGTTGGACATTCTCTTGTTGATTCTGTCTCTTTCAGCGAGAATTCCATCGTGATTATTCGGTTTCTTGACTTCAATGAAGGCAAGCGGAAGCCCATTCACAAAACAAGTTATGTCTGGACGGAAACTGTCGCCGGTGTCAGAATTCTCACAGGTAAATTCAGTGGTAACGTGCCACTCGTTATTGTCAGCATTCTCGAAATCGACAAGTTTAAGACCACTGTTGGCAGAGAGTATGGTATAGAACTCTTTGCCCAGATCATCATTCCGAAGCATTCCGACTATCTTGTCAAGCATCTGATGGCTTCCAGTCTCATCCAATTCGGGATTCAATCGCCTGAGTGAGCGAAGAAATATGCCGGTCAGAATGTTTGTGTCAGGATTATAATCTGAAATGTCATCGAGATAGGTATATCCCAGACGACATAAGTGCAATGCCGCCGGCACTTGCACGCGAGTGTTTTCCGTAAAGCTGTTCATTTCCTATCATCAATCTTGCCAATTTACAAATTTAGCAAATTTTACCGACATTGAAGACAATCACTTCTGACACATTAAGATAATTATGGAGTATTAACGGAAATGATCGTTGTCATCACATTACTGCGTTTCTGGCGTAACAGATAGATAATAAGTCCATTGTAAATTATTACTTTGTGATAAAGACGGTCATTTGATGTAATAGTCAGCAGCCCCTTGCTGGTTGTCAATCTGACAAGTAAACTAGACAAACAATCTTCTTAATCGACAAAATTACCCTAAAAAGCACCTCTTATCCGACAAAATTGCTTATTTTTGTTATCAACACCACTGTTGTTGGAAAAATTTCAATGAGGTTATTATTGTAAAAGCTTCGACTATCCACCCGTTACTAATCACTATAAGACGCAGAACTATCACATATCATGTTATCCGCCATTCCAACACTCCCCTGCTGCTGAACAATTTAATCGACATCTACACTGTGAAAAGATGTTCACAAATAAAACTATCAGCACAACTTAGTCCTACACAGAGGTTAAATAATGAAATAAGCTGAAAAGTGTTGAATACGTTTGGAAAGTCGCTTGGAAAAATGTAGCTTTGCAACGAAAAGTCGCTTGAAAAAGTGTAACATGCTCAAACGTAAGATTGAAACCGTCCTTCAGGACTGGAAAAAGAACCCTTCAAGGAAGCCCCTCGTCATCAAAGGTGTCCGTCAATGTGGGAAGACTTTCTCCGTGCTGCGTTTTGCCGAGGAGAACTATGCGCACAACGTCTATATTGACTTCTATGAGATGGAGGAAGCCAAGGCCGCTTTCCGTGGCTCCAAGAAAGTGGATGACATTGTGATGTATCTCACCGCCATGATTCCGGGTGCCACGTTTGTTCCCGGAGAGACCTGCCTTATCCTTGACGAACTGCAGGAGTGCCCGGAGGCGCGCACCGCCTTGAAGTTCTTCAAGACTGACGGTCGGTACGATGTCATCTGCACCGGCTCCTTGCTGGGTGTCAGCGGCTACGGAACCAAGAAAAAGAAGAAAGACCTGAAGAAAGGCACGTCAGTCCCGGTGGGTTACGAGACCATCGTGGACATGAACCCGCTGGACTTTGAGGAATTCCTGTGGGCAAACGGCATCACGCCGGAGATCATCGACTTTCTCCACGAGTGCCTGAAGAAGGAAGTCCCCGTCCCCGAGGCCATCCACAACCGGATGAATGACCTCTTCCTGCAGTACATCGTCGTTGGCGGTATGCCTGAGGCTGTGGGTACCTTCCTGCAGAACCACGACATCGGCCAAGTCCTGCAGGTCCAGCGCAACATTGTAGACGAGTACAAGGACGATATGGTTAAGTATGCCGACGATGCGGACAAACCCAAGATCCGCGAATGCTTCGAATCCATCCCCCGCCAGCTGGCCAAGGAGAACAAGAAGTTCCAGTATGCGACTATCCGCAAGGGAGCCCGCTCATCGGAGTATCTGGGGAGCCTTCAGTGGATAGAGGACGCCGGCATCATCTCCAGATGCTACAATCTCACTCAGACTGAGCTGCCACTGGACGGCAATGCGGAAGACGATGTCTTCAAGGTTTATATGCGGGACTCCGGCCTGTTCCTCTCCATGCTAGAGCAAGGCACACAGTCTGATGTCCTGCAGGGAAACCTTCTCGGTTACAAGGGTTCCATCTTTGAGAACATCATCGCAGACGTTTTCTCCAAGATGGGCCGGGACCTGTACTACTATCACAAGGAGTCCGGGTTGGAGGTCGATTTCCTGATGCGCTACAAGGGACAGATTACCCTCGTCGAGGTCAAGTCCACCACGGGCAACATCAAGAGCACAAAAACCATCTTGAAGAATAAAAACGTCTATCACGTGAACAGCGCCATCAAGCTGGGCAGGTACAATGTCGGACGCGATGGCGAGACGCTTACCCTGCCGTTATATATGGCATTCCTGCTCACGGCGTATTGATCAGGTCTGCACAATAGCAAAAATAGTCGTAACTTAGCAGTCGTGGCCTGATGCCAGGCTGCATTTGTTAACACCGGGTGCGTTTCCGCCCCAAAGCGGGGACGCACCTTTTATTTTTCTCACTTCTCCCCCACCAATCGACATCGATTCCCTTCTTCAGCATCTGCTGATAATCGCGTGGGGCGATGGCAGAAGGTTGGGCGTTAGCGATAAATGCTGTTAAAGTCAACATCAGACTTAAATAATCTTCTCAAAATGAACAGGCCTATATAGCATCCGCACAATGAAATGCCAGAGCAAGACAATCCTCAAGCAGAAAGCAGTCGAAGGTGGTGGATTCGCGATCTCGTTCGAAGAAGTCAGTGGACGATAACCAACTGACTGCCAAGCAGATAATAAACCGTCTTTGGTTCATCCAAACCAAAGACGGTTTATTATTTCTCTGATATTAAGCTTATTACCAATCACGATGCTTGCCAAAAGCAGACTTGTGATTGTCGCTTATGCCTTCGTGAAGTTGAGGGCGATCTCGAACTCGGTTGTAGCATTCCAAAGATTCGCCAAATCAGAAGGCTTCTCAAGACCAAGGAATCCCATAACCCCCTTTATTTTCCGGGCGGTTTCATTTTCCGCCTGAACCAACTGCTCAAGAAGGACATCAATTTTAGGAAGTGCCGGAAGAAGAGCTTTTACGATCGGGTCGCAAAGGGCCTTGTCCACGTAGATTCTCAGACTGTCACCATCCAGTGAATATTTCAGCTCGACTCCTCTCTGAAGAATCTTCTTAAGTTCCGCATTAAGAGCATCTACATCCACTCCAAATTCCTTGAGTTGTGCCAGAATCTCCCTGATTGAGGAGAGATCTATTCCGGAAGCATCCGATCTGACGGTCTCCGAGTCCGCGGCTTCAATGATAGCGGCAACATTAGGAACAACGAAGAGAGAGTTTCCTGTAGCATACCAGAATGCGAGGTTGGCTTTAGGTGACTCCAGCCAATCAGTATGATTTTTTGGTTTGTAATTGTAGTATCCATCTGATGGAGGGAAGAATAAGGAAAATGCTCCCGCCAGACTATCATCTACTCCCAAATCGGGCCAGTAACGGGCCATGATATTGCCTGTCTCGTCAAATGTGACCTGATCGAACACCTCTGTCAGAACACAGTTCCCGAAGTGATTGAGATAGGTAACACGAGATAAAAGCGTTTCACCTAACCCATCAGATATTTTCCATTTGAACTGTATCGGAGAGAGATCATTTGGATCCATACACTTATCTTCAATGTACCTGCTCTTGCGGACAATGTTCCAGCTTCCGATCAATGGAGCCGAATCCCCTTGAACCTGAGTCGCGACAGTCACTTTGACCGCACCGTCAAGAGTGATGGATCCATCAACATTGAAAGCATAACAAGGATTTTCATCCGTACTGCGCAGAGTGGCAACTATTGATGGCGGAGTTGACACGATGGTCGTACCCTTGAACGCGAAAGAATCATCTGACTTCTTAAGAAGATCCACACTCACCTTCACGTCATTGTAACCTGGCACGACTCCTGTCAATGTAAGAGTGGCTGCATCATCGCTGTCCGCCACCAACTGAACATTTCCATAGTTACAAGGGATATCATTGACCGAGATTGTGGCTTTTCCGCTTTCCACAGAGATCTGCCCGACAGGCAGTTGTTTCCAAGTGTCATCAGCCTTGTCCTTCTGGCAGGCTGTCATGGCAAAGATGGAGACCAGAATGGCCATCATGCCCAAGAGTCTAGTTTTCATATTCATCAGTTTTAAAATATATCCAATTACAAATAACCATCCTTTAGCTAAAAGATCAATATGGCAAGCCTCAAAACGTCGCGATTGCGAGACGGTTCCGCACACTATCAAGCTTGGCTTTTGTCATCCTCCTTAGGAAGGACAATGGTGCGGAAGCGCTTCTGACGACGCTCCCAACGCTCACGCGCTAACTGCTGCATGTCTGTGGCCTGGTCGTTCTCGTCGATGATCTCAAGACCGAGGATCGTCTCGATGATGTCCTCAAGGGTGATTATGCCCTGGAAACAACCATATTCATCAATGATGAGACCGATCTGCTCGTGCTTCTTGAGCAGTTCCTCCCAGATGTGACCGCAGGAGTCCTCCTCTGTGAAGAAAGAGATCGGGCGTTTCAGTTCCACAAGACGCTTGTCGAACTCATCATCTGCCAGTCCCTCAAGTGCGTCACTCAGAAGAATATAGCCGGTGATATATTCAGGAGAATCCCCATAGACCGGGATTCTGGAGAAATGCAGATAAGTATCGTTTTTGTAGAAATTCTTCAGAGACATGTTCTCCTGAGCCGTCATCGCCACGATTTTCGGGGTCATCACATCGCAGGCCTTGACATTGTCCAGTTTCATGATGTTCTGGATGACCTTGTTCTCGTCGGAATCAATCACGCCTTCCTCAGCCCCGATGTTCGCCATCGCCGTCACTTCTTCCCTGCTGACGGTAGCCTCGTCCTCGTCCTTGGTCATCAGATTGGTGATCAAGCGGATCATGATCACAAGCGGCCACATCAGGACAGACAGAAACGATATGGCCGATGTCACAAAGCCCATTAGGTTCTTCCAATAGGATGTTCCGATGGTCTTAGGAACAATCTCGGAGAACACCAGCACAAGCAGCGTTGTCATAGCCGAGATGATTCCGAACCAAGTGCTTCCGAACAGAATAGTAGCCTGTCGGCCTACCGCCGCGGCGCCCAAGGTGTTGGCGATGGTGTTCAAAGAAAGAATCGCAGCCAGAGGCCTGTCAGGATCCGATTTGAACTTAAGGAACTTCTCCGCCGGCTTGTACCCTTGCTCCTTCCTCATTGTGATGTAAGAGATCGGTGTCGACATCAACACAGATTCCAGAAGCGAACAAAGGAACGACACTCCAAGCGTCCCCAGCATATAAACTATAAGCAGAGCCATATAGGTTTTCAGTTAATTCGTACAAATATAGCACAATTTTCAACTTTCCTACCAAAATGCTGACACTCCCCTCGCAATAATCCAGAATGATTGCAAGCAACATTCGTTTCCAGTCTGAGTTCACATCACACCTCATTACCGCAAAAAACACATTCATTTTACAAAATCCTTTCATCCTCATCACAAACAGAACTGCCTTCAAAGGCCACAAGGCTGAAAATCTACCGCCACGCCATCGTACTTTTTCAGACACTTCGCGCTCCCAAAGCACTCAGTGACACAATGGGCTGAAAGTATTTCGTAAATCATGTCACAGCACCTGCATTTGTTCCTTTCCTCGAATCCGCCATCCATACGAATCAGAATCTCAATCACTTCATCAACAGGCATATTATTATTGCATCCACGCACAGTATGCATAGTCAGGATTGTCACTTGAAGCTGCTCTGAAAAGTCAATATATTCAAAAAAAGCACCCGCGCCGCATGGGAGGGCGGAACGGGTGCCGGAATTTGTTATGTTCGTTGTTTGCCCGGTTAAGGGACTACGGAAAGCCGCTTAGAACTTGAGGGTCAGGCGGCCGATGGCTGTGGTGCCGGACATCGGGACGAAGCCGAGCTGGTAGTAGCGGTTGGAGTCCGGATGGCCATCAGACTCGCTGATGGCGGAATATACCCAGCCGGAGGTGGCCACATGGGCGTTGAATATGTTGTTGACATCAAGGCCGAAGGTGATCTCCCTGAGGAAGCCACGAAGTTTGACCGGATAGTTGAAGCTTACTCCCGACAGTGAATATGCAGGGAGGGAGCGATTCTTGTTCTGCGTGTTGTCAAGGTACTGGCGGCTCACGAAGGAAGTGTGCCAGATCGCCTGGACACCCTTGACCTTGAACACGGCGAATCCGTTGACGATGGCTGACGGGGAGAACGCCAGCGTTGAGTTGTCGTAGTGGATTTTCCTTATGCCGGTCTCATTGTTGCCCCAGTCTTCCACAACCTCGTCAAAGTCCTTGATCTTGTTGGAGCTGAGGGCGGCATTGGCCTCAAGAGTCAGCCATCTGGCGGCGTCTATAGCAGCCGTAAGCTCGACACCGGCACGGTAGGAGTCCTTTATGTTGGTGGTCAGACTCTCGCCGATTTCGCTCTGCATTCCTGTCTGGACAAACTGGTCCACATAGTCCATGAAATAGAGGTTGACGCCGGCGCGGAAGACCGAGCCTGAATACTGATAGCCTAACTCATAGTCATTCACGTGCTCCGCCTTAGGGAACGGATAGTTGTAGTTGTCCGTGAAGTTGTTGCGCTCCGGCTCACGGTTGCTCATGGCCAGGGAAGCGTAGGCCCTATGGTTGCCGGCCTTATAGCTGACACCTACCTTCGGATTGAAGAAATTGTAGGTCTCGTTGATGTCCAGACGTTGATTCTCGTAGGTACCGTCCGACTGCTTGACGAACTTGTCGTTGATACCGTCCGTCGTGTAGCGCACGTGCCTGTACTGAAGGTCAGCGAATGCCGTAAAATGCTCTCCGAATTGCTTGGAAGTCTTTACGAAAGCACTGTAGTCATCCTTTCTGGCATCGGAGTCATAATAGGTGTAGCGACCGTTGTTAAAATCAGTGTCATTCAGACCGGCAAGCACAGGATAATGATTGACCACATCCGGATTAGACACATAAGTGAGATAACCGAAATGGTTGCCCCGGAACATCTGGCCGGAAAGTCCTCCGATGACATCCCATCCGTTGTTGTTGTAACTGATGTTATAGACAACCCCTGCCGCATTCTGTGACAGCCCCTTCTGACGGATGAAGTCCGACCTTACAGGTTTTCCCTTCTCATTCACCATATCGAAACCAAACTTGGAAACCTTGTTGTCCGGCCTGAACTCATCGTAGTAGCCATAACCGTAGGTGTAATGAAGCGAAAGGGTGGTCTTCAGATTCTCACTGATGTCCCACGCAGCTGAAAGAATGTTGTGATCCTGCCAGAAGTTGTCCGTGGTCTTCGGCCAGTAGGAGCCGTCATTCAAAGTGTAGCGGGCGGTCTCGTAGGTTTTCGGATCCATAGATTCATAAAGCGAGTTGAACTTCCCCAGACCTACGCGGTACATGTCGGCGTAAGTCTTGATACCGGTATTCTTGCCGTAGGTGCCGTCCATTATGGAAAGATCGTCGGTGCCGGCGGTAACGCCGTTCCAAGCCTGGCCGGTATGCTCATAGTTGCCGATGTTCCGGTAGCGGACGATGAAGTCCCTTCCGATCCAGTTCAGCCCTGCGTACCAAGAGCCGGATTTCCCTGCGGTGCCGTGGACATAGCCGTCAGTGCCGGTTGTGTGGAATGCGGCATCGGCCACAAAATGATTGCCGAGCAGCCCCGTGGACATCGAGAAGCCGGTGTTGTACGTGTTGTAGCTGCCGTAGGAGGCGTTCAGTTCCACGAACGGATCGTAGGACGGAGCCTTTGTACGAAGAGCGACAGAGCCGCCGAACGCGCCGTCACCGTTGGTTGAGGAACCCACACCACGCTGGATCTGAGCACTTTCCAAAATGGCGGAATAACTGTTCATATTCGCCCAGAAGACGCACTGATCCTCTGGTGAGTTGAGCGGCACACCGTCGATCGTGACATTGATCCTGGAATCCCCCGCCCCTCTGATACGCATGTATGCCGTACCGGTACCGAGACCGTTCTCACTCCAGGAAAGCACACCCGGAGTCGTGGAAAAGAGGAACGGAAGTTCCTTGCCGGTTCCTGAAAAGTTCTGAAGAGCCTTGCGGTCAACGTTCGCCACCGCATAAGGGGCGTTCTTCTGCGCGCGGACACCTCTTACAATGGCCTCATTGAGAATCTCGGCCTTTGTGGTGTCCGGCTGGCTTTGAGCGTTCAAAGCCTGTGGAGTCATCGCGGCAAGTGCCGCTGATACAAATAAAAAACCTCGCATAATGTTTTGAATATTAATGCAAGGGGCTGCCGGTTACGGCAATCTGAGACATCGCTTCCCTTCGGCGGCATTATCCGCATCAGGTTCATTGGGTATGATCTCAACCAGGCGACACGCCCAGTACCCCCGCTGTTATTATTTCATTTAACTTATCTTTCGCAATAGCCATGTGCCAGTAAAAAATACCTTATCTCACGTTCGAAGAGTATCCTTCATGAAATAATCTATTCACGTTACCCTCTTCCCAAATCCCTCCCCTCGGGGGAGGGACTTGCTTTCACCGCAAGCGGTGAAGAACAGGGGCGTTTCGACAAGCTCAGCGAGCGAAGGAAGTGGCCATTGGACCCATGATTAAGCTCAGCGACCGAATGGTGTGGTCACAGAGCCTGTCGATGTGACCATCACCTCTCTACCAGACGCACCTCGTAGAGCCGCTTCCAGCACTTGCCGGTAAGGTAAATCTTACCGTCTTTCGGATTGTAGGCGATTCCGTTCAGCACATCCGTGTTGGCATCCCGCAAAGACTTGGGCAGAAGTCCGCTGCAATCAACCGTCCCCTCGACCGTTCCGTCGGAAGGATTGATGATCACTATCATATCCGTCATATAGACATTAGCCCAGATCTTTCCGTCAATCCATTCAAGCTCGTTCAGCATCTGCACCGGCCGCCCGTTCATCTTGACAGTCAGCACTTTCTGCTGCTTGAACTTGTCATCCATAAAATACAGCCTGGCCGATCCATCAGAAGCTATCAGACTCTTCCCGTCTGTAGTCAGTCCCCACCCCTCACGCGGATAACTCCATGTCGATTTGTAGGCGAGAGTCTTTGCGTCATAGACAAATGCGACCTTATTCAACCAAGTAAGTATGAATATGTTGCCGTTCAGTTCGACTGATCCTTCGAGGAAATATTTCCTGTCGAAATCGAACCTCGTCAAGGCCTTTCCTGTCGCCAGATCGACCTTGCGGAGAGTCGATTCACCATATTGCCCGGTGGTCTCGATCATTTCCCCGTCCAGGAAGAAAAGCCCCTGCGTGAACGAAGTCTCATCGTGAATATATTCCTTGACAACCTGAACCTTGTACTGACGGACCTTGGCATCAGCGCACGAAGCGGAAAGCAGCGCCAGCGCAGCCAACGCGGTTCCTATGATTATATTCACGAATCTCCTCATTATTTTCTCATTAAGGCCACGGAGTCAGACTCCGCCGGCATATTACTTTTTCTTCTCCCTGTAAGTCATCGCCGCCTCGACGAACTTCACGAAGATCGGCTGAGGCTTCTCCGGCGTGCTCTTGAGTTCAGGGTGGAACTGCACTCCGATGAAGAACGGATGAGTCGGGATCTCGACTATCTCAACCAGACCTGTGTCCGGGTTCTTTCCGGTGGCCTTGAGTCCGGCGGCCTGCATCCTTTCAAGGTAGGCGTTGTTGAACTCGTAACGGTGACGATGTCTCTCGGAAATCATCTCGCTGCCGTAAATCCTGTAAGCCAACGAGTTCTTGTCAAGCTTGCAGTCGTAGGCTCCAAGCCTCATCGTCCCGCCCTTTATCGTGGTGCTCTTCTGCTCTTCCATCAAGTCTATGACCGGATTGGCGGCGTTAGGGTTGACCTCGGCCGAAATCGCGTCCTTGATTCCAAGCACATCCCTGGCGAACTCAACCACGCACATCTGCATTCCCAGACATATTCCGAAGAACGGAACGTTGTGCTCGCGGGCGTATTTTATTGCAAGAATCTTGCCTTCCAGTCCCCTCTCGCCGAATCCCGGAGCGACAAGGATTCCGTCCATATTCCCGATCTTTTCCTCAAGGTTGGAACTGTCAAGATGCTCGCTCTGAACAGTGTGGACATTCACCTTGCACTCGTTGGCGGCTCCGGCGTGGACAAAGGATTCCAAAATTGACTTGTACGCGTCCTGAAGCTCGACATATTTCCCTACAAGGGCGATGTCAACCTGATGTTTAGGGTTATAGAGCCTGTCAAGGAATGACTTGAGGTTTGTGAAGTCAGGTTCCGGAGCGGATATTCCGAAATGGTTGAGAACCATCTCGTCAAGATGCTCGTCCTCCATATTCAGTGGCACCTGGTAGATTGAAGGAGCGTCGATTGACTGGATGACGTGGCCAGGCTTGACGTTGCAGAAAAGGGCGACCTTGCGCCTGAGTTCAGGAGTCAGTTCCATCTCTGTGCGGCAGACTATGATGTCAGGATGGACACCGGCCTGCTGGAGCATCTGGACGGAGTGCTGCGTAGGCTTTGTCTTGAGTTCCTTCGCCGCGCGCAGGTAAGGTACCAGAGTCAGGTGTATGCTGATGAGATCCTCGTCAGGCAGCTCCCACTGAAGCTGACGGATCGCCTCCACGAACGGTTGGGACTCCATATCTCCCACTGTGCCACCCACTTCCGTGACAATTACATCGAACTTTCCGGTCTTGCCGAGGAGCAGCATCCTGCGCTTGATCTCGTCTGTAATATGAGGTACAATCTGTACTGTCTTCCCAAGATAGGCTCCTTCCCTCTCCTTGTTGATGACCGTCCAGTAGATCTTTCCGGTCGTCACATTGTTGGCCTTGGACATATGCACGCCCAGAAACCTCTCATAATGACCGAGATCCAGATCGGTCTCGGCACCGTCGTCCGTCACGTAGCACTCTCCGTGCTCGTAAGGATTCAAAGTTCCCGGATCGATGTTGATGTAGGGATCGAATTTCTGGATGGTGACCCTAAGTCCTCTGGCCTGAAGAAGTTTGGCCAACGATGCGGCAATGATACCTTTTCCCAAAGAGGAAGCCACACCGCCAGTAACGAAAACATACTTTGTACTCATATTCTTTTCTGCACTTTACTGGACTACAAATTTATGTCAAAAAAGTGATTTCCGAAATTTTTTGTTTATTAAATGCTTTCATTCCGCATCTGAATACGGTACCACAGGTCGCTGAGCCGGATTATGAAGTTTTTTTAGTATTTTTGCGGAATAAAAGGTGGGACGATCTGCCGCGCTGCGGAGTTTCGGCTCCGGGTGAGGAAAGTCCGGACAGGGCAGGGCACCCTACTGGGGAAAGCCCAGATGGGAGTAATCTTATGGCACCGTAACAGAAAACAACCGCCTGGCGACAGGCAAGGGTGAAAACGTGAGGCAAGAGCTCACGACGCGCGTCGGCGACGCCGCACGGGTACGATGTCAGGGCCTGCAAGACCAAATATACTGGCAGATGAGGGCTGCCCGCCCGATGCCAGGGGGTAGGTTGCGTAGATAAATGGCAGATTCAAAAACAGAAACCGGCTTACGGTCCCGCCTTTTTTCTTTTTATCTCGAGTTCGCCTTGGCGGTGGCCTCAAGGTCGAGGGCCTCGGCGAGGATCAGGATCGGGTTCTTCACCTTGTAGTCGGTGGACATCTCGATCTGCCACTTGCAGGTCTCACACTCGCTGCAGACGAAATCAGGAGCGACGGCCTTGATCTGCTCGAAGACCGGACGACCGATCTCTTGTGAGTACTTGTAGTTCTCCTTCTTAAAGCCGTAAGTTCCTGCTATGCCGCAGCATCCGCTGTCCAGAACCGTGAACGACACACCCGGGATCATATTCATCAGTGCCTTTGTGAATATGCTCCAGCCGAGTTTCTCAACGTGGCAAGGAATATGGTAGGCTATCCTCGCGCGGTAATCATCCTTGAACACCAGCTTTACCTTGCCGGAATCCACCAGCTCGAACAGGAACTTCTCCACGAGGGTGATGCTGTCACGGACTGAGGAATTATCCACGGAAAGCACGTCAGGATATTCATCTCTCATCGTGAACACGCAGGTGGAGGATGTCGCGACAATCGGCAGTCCGGCGGCCACAGCCTTCTCAAACTCAGCCACATTGTGCTTGGCATGCTTGGTCGCGCCGTTCCACATTCCATTTGAGATCATCGCCACGCCGCAGCACTTCTCGTCCATCAACTGAACTCCGTAGCCTACGGCGTTCATCACCGTCACGAAAGCCTTGCCGACCTCCGGCTGCTGAAACTCTGTCGAACAACCGTGGAAGAAAGCGACCTGCCTTGAATATGCCTTCTGGGCTTCCTGTGCCTCTTTCCTGAACCAAGACTCAAAGCCGTGAGCCTTGTATTTCGGGAAAGTACGGTGGCTGTCGATATGAAGGGTCGCGTCCATCACGGCCTTGACCGGCTTGGAAGCCACCATAAAGTTCACCACTGGAGCGAAAGGTCTCGCCATCCTGCCCATAAAATCCGTGCTTGCCAGAAGACGGTCACGGAGTCCCGGAGTGGCGGTGCTGAAACGGCGGCGGGCCGAATGGATCAGGTCAGCGATCTTAACGCCGGACGGACAGGCCACCTCACAGCGTTTGCAGTTCATGCAATATTTCAGGTTCTCATCGAAGAAGTACTTGTTCTTCAGACGAAGCCTCTCACCGTCAGGACCTGCCTGCTTAGGTCCCGGGTACAACGGATTGACAGCCACTACCGGACAGTAAGCGGTACAAATCGTACATTTGATGCACTGTTCGAAATTATTGAAACTTATGTTTTTCTCTTGCATATCTCTTTCAATATCAAATGAATATGATCGACTTACTTACCAAGAATACTGTCCGCCGCGCTGAACGCTGTCATAATCGCCACGCCGGCTCCGCTGCCTTCCGCGAGAGGATTGCAGCCTCCGACCTCGGAACCAACAACATAGAGGTTCGGGACAACCTTTCCGTCACGCAAAGGCTTGAAATCGCCGTTGGTCTTCACTCCGAAACCAGTGTAGTTCTGGCGGGCAAAAAACTTCTCATCGTACCAGTCTTTCCTCTCGGCGGGATAATCGACATCGAGTCCGAACACCGGTTCCTTAACTGCATCCGGAGAGGCTACCAATCCCTTACCGAAGAGGTTGCCGCTCGCGAGGACGAATGTGTCGGCCTCTATGCGCAGCTCGCCGAGATTGGCGGTTCTGATGCTTGCGACACGCTCTCCGTCAAAGGCAGCGTCAATAGCCTCGTCACCCATCAGGAATGTTCCACCGGCAGCCTCGAACGCTTTTTTGAGAAGTCTTTGCGTGCGGATTCCCGGCACGGAAGGAGGTGTCGTACCTATGAACACGACCTTGGCCGGAATCATTTCCTTGATCCACTGCATAATGACCGGTTCCTCAAAACCGAACACCTCCGGCAGGATGACAACATCCTCACCGTTAAGAAGTTCCTGAACCTTGTGCGCAAAAGCCTTCCAACTGGATTCGTGGTTCATCACACGTGCGATGTTCACGGACCTCATCTCGGCCGGGTTCTTGCGGAGAAGCTCAACCTCGTCCAGTTTCACAGACTCGATGCGGCACTCTGTGCCTCTTTTCTCAAGGCCTTCGGCGATAAAACGTGTATTGAAATCCAAGAAGCCGGAGAAGTTCACTATCAGGGCCTTCTCTCCTATCTTCTCATCCTTTGATGCAAGAAGGGTAACGTCATCCATAGCGAGCCAGGCTGGTTTCAAAGTGCCGAGGGCGGTGATGCGGTAGCCGTTGTGGATCGTTTCGGTCGCTTCGACCGGGTGCAGCGCGACACCGCAATCCGAGAAAAATCCCGGAACAGAGGCGACATATTCAGAAAGTCTCTGCTTGCCAATCTTTGAATATGGGTGTTCGGAAGGAAGTGTCTCCACCGCAGACAATGGTTCCGCGACATCCGTTCCGTCAGGAAGTTTTCCAAGCAGACTGAAAGCGCCGGATGAAAAGTGGAGTGCGTTCTGCCCGGCGGACACCATCAGGCATTTCTTCCCCGCTTTCTGCAACTTGATTCCGCAGACAAGCGAAGAAAGTCCGCCACCTATAAGTACAATGTCAAATTTCATAATCTCTTACTCCTATATTTCCTCACCAAGTCCCATTACCTCTGAATATACCCACTGGGTATAGGCGCTTTCACGCAGCGTCTCCCCCCAGGCAACCGGATACATTCCTTTCCATCTCTCGTCCATAAAGTCCTTTAGATCAGCACGTGCCTTGGCCGTGCATTTTCTGGCCTTGGCAAGGCGGCCGGCTGCCCTGCATGCGCAAAGCTCACCCTGACAGGTTCCCATTCCGAAACGGGTCCTGCGCCTCAAATCGACAAGGTTGTTGACTTCAAGATTCTCGATGGCTGAATCAACCTCAGACACAGAGACTTCCTCACACTCGCAGACAAGACTGCCCTTCACGTCACCGTCAAAGTCGAGATTGGCAGCCTGAGTGCCGAAACGCCCGACGGACGCCTTCTGAACCATAGTCGGAACCTCCCAGATCTTCTTGGAGATCTCCTCGATTCCACCTGGTTCGGATCCCGGAAGCGGAGTGCCGGCGGTCACACACTTGGCATCCCGTCCGAGCTTCTTGCAGACAGCGTCAGCGGCCATCTCACCCATAAGCCTGTAAGTCATAAGCTTACCGCCGGTGATGCTGATGAAGCCCTTGATTCCGTCACGAGTCTCGTGATCCAGACAGACGATGCCTCGGCTGATGTTACGGCCGCTCGGATCATTGTCAGCCGAAACCAAAGGACGGACTCCGGCGTAAGCCCTCAGGACACGTGTCTCCGCCAGGCAAGGAGCCAGCTTGGCACCCTCGGTCAAAAGCAGATCCACCTCGTCTGGAGTCACCTTCAGATGATCGCATTCCTCGTACGGAACCCTTGTGGAAGTCGTACCGATGACGCAGACCGTGTCTCCCGGCACAAGGATGTCAGCGTTGGCCGGCTTGCGGCAACGGTTGATAACCACGTTGTTGACCCTGTGCGCGAAAATCAGCAATGCCCCCTTTGCCGGGAACATACTTATGTTAGCCCCGGCCATCTGAGCGATGTGATGCCCCCAGATGCCGCCGGCGTTGACCGTCACTGGCGCGTAGTAGTCTGTCACGATCCCTGTGTGATGGTCAAGCACCTTCACGCCCTTGATCGTGTCCTGCTCCTTGATGAACTCTATGACTTCTGAATATACCAGGACCTTGGCTCCGTGAATCTTCGCGTCAAACACGTTAGAGGCGCAAAGACGGAACGGATCGACCGATCCGTCCGGAACCTTCACGGCTCCGATAAGCGACGGATTCACAGACGGTTCCATCCTCTTGGCCTCCTCCGGATCAATCACTTCGGCGTTGATCCCGGCCGCAAGGCAAGCCTTCACGAAAGTGTCCTGATAGGCCAGATCATCCTCAGGAAGGGTTATGAACAATCCTGAAGTGTCATCCACGCAATGACGAGCGATCTTCTTCAGAATCATATTCTCTTTAATACACTCTGTCGCGGATTCTTGATCCGTGACAGCGTAGCGTGCACCGCTGTGAAGCAGTCCGTGGTTTCTTCCCGTCGCTCCTGTGGCTATGTCGAAACGCTCTATCAGCAAGACTCTCAACCCTCTGAGGGCGCAGTCCCTTGCTGTTCCGGCTCCCGTAATGCCACCACCGACGATTATGACATCATATTCATTCATCTTATTACAGTCCAGTATATTGGTTAATTTTCAATCTCAGTGTCTTGGACAGGCTCACAGGAGTGTAACTGTCCGAACGTTCAAGCCATTCCAACGCCAACGCGGGCTGACCGCACATAAAGCATCCAAGCGCGATGTTGTAGGCAGCGCAGGCCTTTTTCTCATCACTCCTGCAATTCAAAAGTGTGATCCACTGACTGATCGCCTCCTTCCATTTGTAGGAATATGCATATTCCGCACCCTTGTCCCAAGCGCTCTCAGAGCCATCATAATAAATGACGTGGAAATCATCCTGTTTCCATGTGGAAAGGAACGACGAGGCCGCGACATAGCCGGCGTTCTCAGCTCCGGGAGCGATATCGCTCCAAACTTCCTTGATGATCTCGTCCTTGGATCTCTTGCCGTCGCTGTAAACCTCGACCTTGAAATTACGCCCTCCGGCGAAGCCGAAGACCCTGTCCTCCTTGTTCATGGAATCATAGACAAAAATCTTCGTGGTGAACGGGACAGAGGCGACCGAGACGAAAGAAGAGTCCGTCGACACATTCATACCGGTGACTCTGACCGGATCCTTGACGGAAGGAATCCCAAGTTCGGGAGTGTCGATGACAAACACGACATCCTTTCCGGTCTCCAACACAAGGCTGACCAGAGAATCCTTGGAAGCATAGTCAACACCCTCCCCTCCTCGTGCGGTGAACAGTTCGACCTCACGGTTTCCACCGAAATAATCCTCTTCCAGACGCGTCGCGAATCCACCCGCCGCGGAAGCGTTGAACGCCTCGCCACGAGGATTACCGTCAGTCAGATAGACGACAGCCAACGACTTGCCGGCGAGATTGAGGCCGGACTTGGAAGGTCCTCGCATCTCGGGACTTACAACAAAGGCCTGAGGTGCGCATGACACCAGCGCGAAAAGCGCCGAGACAACCATCAATGAAGTTCTTTTCATAATCTTTGAATATTAAACCGGCTCAGCGATGAGATCGTACTCATCCGCGCCTGTAATCTTCACGTCAATGAACCTGCCACACAGTTCCTCGGCAGGCGTTCCTCCGAATTCCTGTCCCTCGTACCTGACGACAATCTCACCGTCAACCTCAGGACTTTCGTACTGGCTCCGGCAGATCAGCACACCGTCCGCATAGTCATCGACCATGACACGCTCGACGTTGCCGACCCTTGACTCGTTGAACGCCAATGAAATGCCGCTCTGTGCCTTCATCAGTTCCTCAAGTCTGCGCTCCTTTTCCTTCCTCGGCACGGAATCCCTATAGTTCTCCGCACCGAAAGTGCCTTCCTCCTCTGAATATTTGAAAGCGCCCAACCGCTCGAACCTCGCCTCTCTGACAAAGTCCAGAAGTTCGGCGAACTCTTTCTTCCCTTCTCCGGGATGGCCGACAATCATGGTTGTCCTCAGAGCCACGCCAGGAACACGCTCGCGAAGCTTCCTCACCAAAGTCCTCGTCCACTCCCCGTCCACATGACGGTGCATCTTGTCCAGAACCTTGTCAGCGATGTGCTGTAGAGGAATATCCAAGTACTTGCAGACCTTAGGGTTGTCCGCCATCTCGTCAAGCACATCCTCCGGGAAATCCGCAGGATAGGAATAATGTATTCTTATCCATTCGATGCCATCGATTTCAGACAACTTGCGGAGAAGTTCAGCCAAAGCGCGGCGCTTGTACAGATCCAGTCCATAATAGGTCGTGTCCTGGGCGATCAGGATCAATTCCTTGACTCCATCTCTCGCCAACGCCTCGGCCTCGGCCACAAGGCTCTCCATCGGAACGGATCTGTGCGCTCCCCTGATGAACGGAATGGCACAGTAGGAGCACCTTCTGTCGCAGCCCTCGGAGATTTTCAGATACGCATACGCGCGGTGATCAGTCCTGAGTCTCGCCGGATTTTTGGCCGGCACGCACCCCAAAGCCTTGACAATCGGATCCAGGTCTCGCGCCCCGAACCAGAAATCCACTTCCGGAATCAATTCCGGCATCTGGGACATGTACCTCTGCGAAAGACATCCGAAAACCATCAGTCTTCCTACCTCGCCCGACTTCTTGCGCTCGGCGGCGGAGAGGATGGTCTGGATGGACTCCTCCTTCGCGTCGCCGATGAATCCGCAGGTGTTGATGAGAAGCACATCGACAGGACAGATCTCATTCTCAGGCACAATCCGCCACGCGTCCTTGACCTGAGAAAGAAGATGTTCCGTGTCAACCGTGTTCTTGGAACAGCCTAATGTTATGATTTGCAGGGATTTCACTACTCGTTAGCCTTATCCTCTTCCTTAGCGTCCTCCGCAGCTGCCTCTTCATGTGAAGCCTCTTCCTCAGGATCGACGAAATCAAAGGAAGCATATTTCTTGATGTCTCCGTACCAGTCAACAACCTTCTTCATGTGTGACACATAGAAACGGTTCGCGTCATAATCAGGAACCGCCTTGGCGAAAAGAGCCTTCAACTCTTCCGGAGCGGCCTTTGACGACGGAGCGTCAGCGTCCCCGAGGACCTCGCGCATCTTCAGGAACACTTCCTGAAGCTTGATCTCACCCTCTGTGGTATAGATTGAAATGTCAGCCAAAGTGGTGATGCGGCTCTTCGAGTCGGCCAGAGTCCTTTTCTTATCGGCAAGGGACTCGATGATGACACCATTACGCGCCTGGGCGACATACTCGAACAGGCCATGCTGGCCTGAGATTGAAAGAATTTTTGCAAGATCTGTTTTCATGTTCAGATAAAGATAACTTAATATATTCAACTATCAAAATTCAAGCCCGCCGAAAACTTTCTCGGTCTCGGATCTCAATCGGGCGAATGTTCCGTTGTTGCGGATGATCGCGTCAACCTTTGAAAGATCAAAGCGCTGAGCCGCGATTCTTTGTATGATCTTTTCCGGCGGTGCCTGATCCCGTTCGCAAGCCCTTCTCAGCCTCTGCTCCAAAGCGGCGTCAACCATTACCACCTTGACGGTGAGAGCCAGGAAATCCGGTTTGTCCAAAATAATGGCGGACTCCATGACACAGAACGGCTCTTTGCCGAAAAAAGTCCCTGAACGTCCCATGTTCTCGAAGCGAGCGCTCTGCATCGCGTTCCACCTTTTGAAGTCTGTCAGGACCGCGGGATGCACGATGGACTCCAGCTGCCGGAGTTTATCCGGCGCCGAAAAAGCGATGGAAGCCAATCTGGCCCTGTCCAAAGACCCGTCGGCCTGTCTTATCCCGCAGCCGAAGGCCTCCTCGATGGAATCAAGGAGAGTGTCGTCTTTCCTGTAAAGGTTCTTGGCGGCGGAATCCGAGTCATAGACTGGAATCCCGCGTTCCGCAAGAATGGAGCAGACAGCGGACTTGCCGCTTCCGATGCCTCCGGTGACAGCCACAGTCCTCATTGTCGTCCCTCCTCCACACAATCGAACACCTCCGGGGTCACCGTACACTCGATGACGCCTTCCGGAATCCTTGAGGCATGAGCTATACACTTACCTCCTCTGGAATTCCGGAAATCGGTATAGTCAATGTAGAACTGCACATCATCCGTCGGATCCTGGGACAGCGGGAACGCGCACTTGAACACCACCGTGGCCGTGGATGGATAGACAGAGAGTTTTTTTCCGGCGGGAACGTTCCTGACACCGATGTTGACCTCAGAACTGATCTCCACAAAACGGGTCACGTCAAGGGAATAGTTCACCTCTGTCTCCGACATCCTGACCCCGGAGACCTGTTCAAGCTTCACCACGCCATGCGCGCTGGACTTGAGGTTCAGAAGGTCTATCGTGCGTGTGAACACCCTGTCAATATGCTCAAGATGAAACGGTTCCCCGTAGATTGTGACAGAATCCGGCTGGAGGCGGATCTGCCCCATCGCCATGTACTGAGGCTTGAAACTCAGCACCTGGACAGCCTGGACAGGCACCCTCTTGTTGTTCTCGAACGGAAACCTGAACTGAACTGTCTCGGAAAGGAAAGACTCCAGACGAACCCCGTCACCGAATATCTCCGTGACATAATTGCTGAGCTCAGCGGCGGTGATGTAAAACAACTCGCCCTCCTTGTGGTGCAAATCCTTGCCGTCAAAACGGATTGTCAACGCCTTGCGCTTCGCCTGGTGACGGATCCTCAACAGTGAGAAGCCCGATGTCCTGCAACGGGCCGCGATCATACTCGAATTGGAAGAAACGTTGGAATGTCCATCAATGTTGCACTGAGCCATCACCGGCACGCTAATCGTGTCGGAATAGTTCAGGGAAAGATTGTGGATCAGCCAGATGCTGAACGCAAGCAAGAGAGACATCAGAAAAACTGAAATGTCTCTCCCGTCAAGATGCAGTCTTCCCAGCAGTCTATGCAGGCGTTCCTTCCACATTCTCTAAAAGAATATCAGGGCCTGTTACTGCTGCGGAGCGTCCTGTGTGAAATCCCTTACGAGGGAGTTCTTGTCGACTCTGAGTTTGACTTCACCGTCAACCTTGATGAGGACGGTTCTGTCCTTGATCTCATCGACGGTTCCGTAGATTCCGCCGGCGGTGACAACCTTGTCTCCCCTCTTGAGGCTGTTGCGGAACTTCTCAAGTTCCTTCTGCTGCTTGCGCTGCGGACGGATCATAAACAGCCACATGATCACGAACATGGCGATGATCATGATCCAGAACGCGCCACCACCGGCACCCTGAGGCTGCCCGGCTCCTGCAGGAGCGGAGGCCTGCAGCAATGTGAAAGTAAGAATATTCATTTCTAAAAATTAAAGTTAATATTCACAAATTTAAGCAATTTTTTCGGTCTTCACTATATCCCCTTCCTCAATCTGCTTTTTGACGAGGCGGTCAAGGAGGCCGTTGACGAACGAACGGCTCTTAGGTGTGCTGTAATATTTGGATATTTCCACATATTCATTGATGGTCACGCGCACCGGCAGCGAAGGAAACGCCTTAGCCTCGGAGAGCCCCATCACGATGAGGACCATGTCGGTGGTGAAAAGCCTGTCCTTCTCCCATTGGGATGTGCTGTCCGCCACAAGCGGCGCGTATTTGCCGTAGCACGCGAACGCGGTGCGGAGAAGCTTGTACACGAACGCCTTGTCGCTCTCCACGGCCGACCCTTTGTCCTGCATCATCTCGCTGCGGTAGAGCGGCGGCAGCGACCAGCGGTATCCCTTGGCGAAAGCCTTGAGCGTGTCGCAGCAGACTGTCAATGAATATGCAAGGTCATCACACCAAAGAATGGACATGTCCTCAAGAATCTTGTCCAGTTCCTCGTTGTCAACGAACTCTTCTTCGAATATCCTTGTGAACAGCCTCGTGTCCTCCTCCACCGAAGTCTCGGCCGAAGCCATATATTCCTTGAAATATTCCTTTGTCAGGATTGAGTCGTAAACACTTCTGACAAAGGCGTCGTACGGTTCCCATGAAAGCTTGCGGCGGGAGATTATCTTCTGGAAATCAGGATCCTGCTCCAGAAGCGGCGAAAGCGAGTTACGGACGAACTTCAGGTTCGGATTCCTCTCCTCCTCCGTCGGGTTGAACTTCTTCCTGGCGTTTTCTATCCTTGTCCGCGCCTCTGCCGTGAGGTACGGAATGATGTCAAGCATAAAGAGATACAGAGACCTCGTGGCTTCGCAGGACGCTTCCAGCAGCGCCTCGGCCTCGGGGAGAGTCATCGTAGGATTCTCCGCATAGCTGAAAAGTACTTTGAAAGCCTTTATTCGCAAGATTCGTCTGTTTAGCATAATTCCATTCAAAATTTTATGCAAAGATAACACACAATTTCAGATTTTTCTTAAATTTGTGCGGATAACAAAACATTCAGCGCAAGATGTACAAAGATGATTACGAGCGGCCGAACTACGCTGACCGCAACTCAGAGGACGTTTACTCCAAGCCTGTAAGGGCCGGAAAGAGGACGTATTTCTTCGATGTGAAGACCACCAAGGGCAACAACGACTACTACCTGACCATCACCGAAAGCAAGCGCAGGCAGGAGCAGGACGGCAGTTTCTCGTTCGACAAGCACAAGATATTCCTTTACAAGGAAGACTTCGACAAGTTCCAGGAAGGCCTTTCCGAGGTTTTGGCATACATGAAGGAAAACCTTCTTCCTGACGTGCCGGAGCACACTTACGAGCCATCCGACCGTACCGGCGCCGCGGACGGTTCCGACAACTCGTTCAGCGACGTGAAGTTCGAAGAGCTTTAGCGCCTCCTGAAATATTCACTGACATATTTTTTAATGGATATTTGTCCTTCCTTTTCGCGGGGAGGACATTTTCTTTTGTATTTTTCCTAATTAATGCCTAAATTAGAGGTTTGAAAGACATATAGCGCGAACTTAATGTTAAACACATAAAACTACAATGAAATGAGCAAAGAAATGTCAAGACGCTCTTTCCTGAAGACAGGAACCGCCGTGGCCGCTGGCATCGCAGTCGCCCCGAACATCATCATCGCAGGTGAGAAGACTCCTAAGAAGGAGAAGAAAAAGAAGGTCGCGCCAAGCGACAAGCTCAACATCCTCGGTGTCGGCATCGGAGGACGCGGAGCGGCTGACCTCGCCGAAATGGAGACAGAAAACATCATCGGACTCTGCGACGTTGACTGGAAGTACGCCGACCACGTGTTCAACAAGTACCCACAGGCAAAGAAGTACAACGACTACCGTGTGATGTACGATGAGCTGCTCGACAAGGCTGACGCGGTTATGATCGCAACCGCCGACCACACCCACGCCATCATCGCCGCCCAGGCAATGGCAGCCGGAAAGCACGTTTACGTCGAGAAGCCTCTCACGCTTACCGTCTATGAGGCAAGGCTTCTGACCAAGCTTGCCGCCAAATACCGTGTAGCCACACAGATGGGTAACCAGGGCGCTTCAAACGCCGGCACGAGGAAGGCCATCGAATGGCTCTGGAACGGTGAGATCGGCGAGGTCAAGAGAGTTGACTGCTTCACGGACCGTCCTATATGGCCACAGGGTCTTGAAAGGCCTACAAAGGTGGAGGAAATCCCTTCCACACTCAACTGGGAATCATTCATCGGACCTGCCCCTATGCGTCCTTACAACTCGATATACACCCCTTGGAACTTCCGCGGATGGTGGGATTTCGGAACAGGCGCCATGGGTGATATGGCCTGCCATATCATGCACGTTCCGTTCAAGGGTCTGAAACTCGGATACCCTACCAAGGTGGAGGCAAGCTCTACAAATGTGCTCACCGACTCCTGCCCAAGCGCAGAGATGATCCACCTCACCTTCCCGGCAAGGGAGAATATGGCCAAACTCGCCATGCCTGAGGTTGACATCCGCTGGTACGACGGTGGCTTCAAGCCTGAGAGACCTGAGGGACTTCCTGCAGGATTCGACCTGAACATCAGCGGCGGTTGCAGCATCTTCTACGGAACAAAGGACATCATGATCGCCGGCACATACGGAAAGGATCCTATCCTCGTCTCTGGAAGGAAGCCTGAGGTGCCTCACGTTCTGCGTGAGATCACTGTCTCACACCAGCAGGACTGGATCCGCGCCTGCAAGGAAGATCCGGATTCAAGGATTCCAAGCGCGTCAGACTTCAGCGAGGCCGGTCCGTTCGTGGAGATGGTTGACCTCGGTGTGGCGGCTGTAAGGCTCCAGGCCCTCAACCAGGTTCTTGAGTGGGACGGACAGAAGATGGAGTTCACGAACATTCCTGCGGACGCCACCATCAAGATTCTTGAGAAGGACGGATTCTCCATCAAGGACGGCCACCCTACATTCAAGAACAAGTACACCGATCCGATGAACGCGCGCGAGTTCGCTGCCAGCCTGATCAAGCGTCAGTACCACAACGGCTACGAGCTTCCTGAGATGCCGGAATAATACCAATATTCGTAAAACAAACAAAATCAAATTAATAGAATTATGAAAAAGACTTTGATGTTCGCCGCCTGCGCGGCAATGGTCTTCTCTATGGTTTCCTGCAAGAACGGAAACAAAAAGGCCGCTGAAACCGCTACCGAGGAGCCAGCCGCTCCTGAGTACACAGTAGTTGAGAAAGAGCAGGTTGACCTGTCACAGTTTCCACAGGACGCTGACGGTTACTACGTGATCTTTGACGGAACCTCCACGAACGGTTGGAGAGGCTACGGCAAGGACGCTCTTCCTGCAAGGTGGTCAATCGAGGACGGTTGCCTCAAGTTCACGGGAACCGGCAGCGGCGAAGGCCAGACCGGAGAAGGCGGAGATGTCATCTTCGCGCACAAGTTCCAGAACTTCCAGCTTGAGCTCGAATGGAAGGTGTCCAAGGGCGGAAACTCTGGTATCTTCTACCTTGCTCAGGAAGTCACGACAAAGAAGGAGGACGGGACAGAGCGCTACGAGCCTATCTACATCTCCTCTCCTGAATATCAGGTGCTTGACAACGCAAACCATCCTGACGCACAGCTTGGTGTTGACGGCAACCGTCAGTCCGCTTCCCTTTACGATATGATCCCGGCCAAGCCACAGAACCAGAATCCTTACGGCGAGTGGAACAAGGCAAAGATCATGGTTTACAAAGGAACAGTTGTCCACGGACAGAATGACGCCAACGTTGTTGAGTACCATCTCTGGACCCAGCAGTGGACCGATATGCTCCAGGCTTCCAAGTTCTCTCAGGAGAAGTGGCCTCTCGCGTTCGAGCTCCTGAACAACTGTGGCGGCGAGAACCACGAAGGCTACATCGGTCTCCAGGATCACGGCGACGATGTTTGGTATCGTAACATCCGCGTAAAGGTTCTAGACTAATGAGAAAGTCGGCGATTTTAATGACGGCTTCGGTTCTTCTTCTCGGTGCGGTTTCCTGCTCCGAGAAGAAGGCTGATGAGCCTGTTAAAAAGGAGATCAGCGTCCAGCTTTACAGCATCAGAAGCGTGATCGGCAATCCGGAATTGTACGCCCAGAATCACGAGGAGGCGTTCAAGGCCCTCGCGGAGATGGGTTACACCTCGGTCGAGGCGGCCTGCTACTCAGACGGGAAACTCTATGGAGTCGATCCGGAGCAGTACAAGGCCGACCTTGAGGCAGCCGGACTCAAATCCCTTTCCACACACATAGGTCACAACCTTAGCGATGAGGAACTTGCCTCCGGTGACTTCACCGAGTCTATGAAGTGGTGGGATCAGGCGATAGCGGCACACAAGGCAGCCGGTTGCAAGTACATTGTCTGCCCGAGCTTCAAAGTTCCAGAGACCCTCGCCGGCCTCAAGACCTACTGCGACTACTTCAACGCCATCGGAGCGAAATGCAGGGAGAACGGAATGCTCTTCGGTTATCACAACCACTCACACGAGTTCAAAAAGATCGAGGACACCGTCATCTATGAATATATGCTTGAGAACACCAATCCTGAGGACGTGTTCTTCGAGATGGATGTCTATTGGGCTGTGATGGGCAAGGCATATCCTGTCGAACTCTTCAGGAAATACCCGGGACGCTTCACCCTTCTCCACATCAAGGATCACCGTGAGCTAGGCGAGAGCGGAATGGTTGGCTTCGACGCCATATTCAAGAATGCGGACATCGCGGGGATGAAGGATTTTGTGGTTGAGATCGAGGCGTTTACCAATGACGACTGGAAGGAAAGTATGAAGATGTGCGCTGACTATCTTCTTAATTCGGACTTCGTCAAAGCGACCTACGAGGAATAATATTCCTTAATACTTATAAATAGAACGGCTGGAATATGATTTCCGGCCGTTCTTTTTGTATGCCCATATATTCTTGCATTCACAAGTATTCCGGCAAAACGAGAAATATTAACATAATTTTAGTATATTTGAAAACTTTAGACTAATTGTTAATTTTATTACAAAGTTTCTTAGACATATTCAATTATGGACAAGATTCTACTTAGAAATATCACTTCGGAGGGGCGGCAGACGGACATCACCATCGCAGACGGACTGATCAAAAGGATCACCCCGCACTCCGACGAGTACCAGGAACCCGCTTCCGGGGTTGAGACCATTGACTGCACAGGCAAGGTAGCGGTTCCGGGATTCATAAATATGCACACACACGCCGCCATGTCCCTTATGAGGGGTGTCGGCGAGGATATGGTCCTTCAGGACTGGCTGAAGCACATCTGGGCCATTGAGTCGAAACTGGACGCTCCGTTCATCTATTGGGGTACGAAGGCCGCCGCGCTTGAGATGATCAAGACTGGAACCACAACATTCAACGACCATTACTGGTTCTCACCTACAGCAAGGATCGCGGCCTCGGAAATGGATCTGCGAGCAGCCGTCTCCTACCTGTTCCTCAACCATAATGACCCTGAGGAGGCCGAGAGGGAAAAGGAGCAGTGCATCAAGATGCACGAGACGGTGCCACAATGGGGGACAAGGTCTATCTTCACGATAGGTATCCACTCCATCTACTCTGTCAATGAGGAGCTTATCCTGTGGGCCACTGAATATGCCCGCAAGCACAGTCTTAAGATCCACATCCACCTGGCCGAGTCGGAGCGCGAGGATCTGGACTGCAAGGCGGCGCACGGCGGTCTCTCACCAGTCGAGTACCTTGAGGCCCTCGGTGTGCTGGGGCCGGATGTCATCGCCGCCCACACGCTCTGGCTGTCCGAGCACGACATCGAACTTCTTGGCAAGTACCATGTGAACTGCGTGCATAACATCAATTCCAACACCAAGCTGGCGTCAGGCTACAAGTTCAAGTGGAAAGAGCTGACTGATGCCGGGGCGAATGTCTGCCTCGGAACCGACGGATGCGCGTCATCCAACAATCTTGACATGCTTGAGACGATGAAGACCACGGCCTTGTTCCAGAAAGCATGGAGAAAAGACCCTTCCGCCCTGCCTTTGCAGACGCTCATGGACATGGCAACTGTCAACGGAGCAAAGGCATTAGGCTTGAAAACCGGAAAGATAGAAGAGGGCTACGAAGCTGACATCCAGATTGTTGACACAGACAACACCTTTTTCCTCTCCCCCGGCCCGTTCCTCGCGAACTTCATCTACTCGGCGCACAGCGACTGCGTCACCTCTCTCATCTCGGGAGGAAAATTCGTGATGCGCGACCGCAATGTGTTCGGAGAAAAGATGATTCTCAAGGGAGCGCGCACGGTTCTTAATGAAATAAACTATAAACAATAACCGGCCGCAGACGCAATGCGGTAATTAATGAATATAAAAATATGGATCCAAGAGCAGAAAGAATCTACGGAGCCGCTGAATATGTCAGACAGCAGATTGGCGACCTCAAACCGGAAGTCGGCATCGTGCTTGGCAGCGGCCTTGGAAAACTTGCGGACAGCATAAGCGATCCGCTGACAATACCTTACAAGACAATCCCGGGATTCCCGGTCTCCACGGCGATAGGCCACAAGGGCAACTTCATCGTGGGCAAGCTGGGCGGCAAGACGGTCATCGCCATGCAGGGACGAATCCACTTCTACGAAGGCTACCCGATGGAACTTGTCACGCTTCCTATCCGCGTGATGAAGGTCATCGGAATCAAGTACCTGTTCGTGTCCAACGCCGCCGGCGGTGTCAACTACAACTTCAAGGTCGGAGACCTGATGATCATCACCGATCACATCAACCAGCTGCCTAATCCGCTGATAGGTCCGAATCTGGAGGATTTCGGGCCAAGATTCCCTGACATGACGAGACCTTACGACCTGAGGCTCATCGCAAAAGCCGAGGAGATCGCCGTACAGATGGGCATCAAGATCCACAAGGGTGTCTACTACGGAGGAACCGGTCCGACCTACGAGACTCCAGCCGAGTACAAGTACATCCGCACCATCGGAGGTGACGCTACCGGCATGTCCACGGTTCCGGAAGTCATCGTGGCAAGGCATTCGGATATTCCGGTGTTCGGAGTCTCGGTGATAACCAACGAGGCGCATGATGACTATGCACCTGACTATGAGAACGACGGGGACGATGTCGTGAAGGCGGCGGACGCGGCGGCGGACAGGATGTGCGCGCTGTTCACAAGGATGATAGAATCGCTGTAATATTCATTGGCAATGAAATACGCTTACATCCTGTATTTTGTGTTCGCCGTGTTCATCATCGGATTCGGCTCCGCGCTTTTGATAAACGGCATGCCGATTTCGTGGAAGATCGTCTGCATCCTGCTTATCGGGGTTTATTTCCTCTACCGCGGGATCGCGACCTGCGTCAACCAGAAACGCCGCCGCGAGCGTGAGGAGATCGACAACGGGAACGATCCGGCTAACGCATAATATTATATAGGTCACTGAGCTTGTCGAAGTGACTTAGTAACATGAAAAAAATAAGTTGCCTCAGATTAAGAGAATATTTTCGAGGATAGATCTATTTTCGAAGAAGGAGTGTGCCGGTGGCACATGACTGATGAGAAAAGAGATATAGACCGAAAAGATTCCTTAAGATGATGCAGGTTATTTTTTGAAGGTTACTTAATTTCAAACAACATAATAATGGATTTAGGACTCTTCAGAGTGGCCGCCGCAGTGCCAAGGGTAAAGGTGGCGGATGTTGAATATAACGCCGAGTCAATCTGCAGACTGACAGGAAAGGCCGAAGAGGAAGGTGCCTCGCTGGTGGTCTTCCCCGAACTATCGATAACCGGTTACACCTGCCTTGACCTCTTCGGACAGAACCTTCTGCTGACCAAGTCGGAAGAGGCTGTCGGAAAGATAAAGGACTTCACCAGAGGCAAGCACATCACCGTCGTGATCGGAGCCCCGGTCCGTTTCAGAGGCCGTCTCTACAACTGTGCCATCGTTCTGCGTAACGGGGGCGTCAAAGGCATCGTGCCGAAGATCTACCTCCCGACCTACGCCGAGTTCGACGAGGGACGCTGGTTCGCCTCCGGATCGGATTTCCTTGGACCTGACAACTCGGCCACAGGACGTTTCGTGGATGACGGCAAGGACTACTACCGTGACGGTTTCGACTCGATCATCAAATACTGTGGCCACAGGTGCAACATCTCCCCTAACCTGCTGTTCACCGTCGGTAACGCCACATTCGGAATCGAGATCTGCGAGGATTTCTGGACCCCGATTCCTCCGTCATCGTTCCTGGCTCCTTCGGGTGCGCAGGTGATTGTGAACATCTCGGCATCCAATGAGGTGATGACCAAACACCAACAGCGTAAAGAACTGATTTCCAACCAGTCAGGACGTACCGTCTCAGGTTACATCTACTGCTCGGCAGGCTATGGCGAGTCTTCAATGGACACCGTCTATGGCGGATCTTCCATCATCTGCGAGAACGGCAGGGTGCTTTCCGAGAACGAAAGGTTCCAGTTGCACGACACGATGATATTCGCTGATCTTGATATCGAGAGACTCAACGTGCTGCGCCAGAAGAAGAACTCGTTCCGAGGAATGACGCCTGACGGAACCTCCGCCTGTGAATATTCAGGATTATATTCATGCTACGACCTTGGTCCCGCCGCTCCGACAGATTTTGACAGGAAGTTCTACCGCTACGTCGAGCCGCATCCGTTCCTTCCGGAAGGTGATCCGGCGGAGATCGCCGAGCGTTCCAAGGAGATTCTTCAGATCCAGACGACCGGACTTATCGCACGCCTGGAGCACATCAACTGCAAAAAAGCTGTTCTGGGAATATCCGGCGGCCTCGACAGCACGCTGGCGCTTCTGGTGACGGTCATGGCTTTCGACAAGCTTGGCATCCCAAGGGAGAACGTCATCGGAATCACAATGCCGGGACTTGGAACAACCCACCGCACGAAGTCCAACGCAGTGGATCTGATGGAGGTTCTTGGCGTGACGACACGTGAGATCTCAGTTGTAGCTGCCGTGGAGCAGCATTTCAAGGACATCGGCCACGATCCGAAAGTGATGGATTCCACCTACGAGAACGCCCAGGCCCGCGAAAGGACCCAAATCCTGATGGATATCGCCAACCAGGAGAACGGCCTTGTGATCGGTACCGGAGACCTTTCGGAGCTGGCACTCGGCTGGTGCACCTACAACGGTGACCATATGTCGATGTACGCCGTCAACGCTTCCGTGCCGAAGACCTTGATAAAATACCTTGTCCGCTGGGCAGCCAAGAATGTGTTCACAGACGCGGCCACAAACGGAGGAAGATCCGCGGCCGAGATTCTCATAGACATCGCGGAAACCCCTATCAGTCCGGAACTTACTCCGGCTGACTCAAAGGGACAGATCAAGCAGAAGACCGAGGACCTGATCGGACCGTACGAGCTGCACGATTTCTTCATCTACAACTTCATCAGGTACGGCTATTCCCCGTCCAAGATTTTCCACCTGGCCTGCCGCGCCTTCGGTGAGGCCGAGAACGGAACGGATGTCTGCTCAGGGAAGGATGCCGTGAAGCATCCTGACGTGACCTTCGACAAGGCCACGATCCTGAAGTGGCTGAGAAAGTTCTACTGGAGGTTCTTCAGCCAGCAGTTCAAGAGGTCCTGTATGCCGGACGGCCCGAAGATCAGTCTCGTGAGCTTCTCGCCGCGCGGGGACTGGCGAATGCCTTCCGACGCCCAGGTTCAGCTCTGGATTTCGGAGCTGGATAAGATCGAACTATAATTTTGATCATCTTCATAAAACTCCGGCCCTTAGACCAGCTCAAGGGCCGAAGTTTTATTATTGGGCACCGTGGCACATAACCTATTATAAATTATTACTGTCCGCTAAAACTTTTTGACAGTACAAAA
>ULVO01007444.1_pt1 | contig 116707 bp, 110 predicted proteins | sample 1959521 | NCBI WGS metagenome assembly ULVO01 (sample SAMEA4835788, study PRJEB28245) | human gut metagenome | biome: gut microbiome; material: fecal sample | place: Denmark | collected 2008
AGCGAACATCAAAAACCAGGGGCTAAAAGACTAAAAAACAAAACAACAATCAATTCAGCCGTCCGAAAGGGCGGCTGTTTTTGTGTGTGGAAAGTTTGACTTTATTTTTATAGTATTTATACGTTACCTTATATAAAGACAGAAAACTATTATGACAAATGCGGGTAAAATAGAATACTTTGCACGAAAATCGCCGCAAAAGCAAAATATGTCCGAATTTCGCCGAAAAAGTTGAAAAATCGGGTAGGAGTTTTTGATTTTTTGTCGTAGTTAATATTAGCAAGATTTTCGAGGTAAGAATGGCAAGAGAAGGATATCCTCTCGACTGGATGACCGAACTTAAAAGCAAAAACGACATCGTTTCGGTTGTTTCGCGCTACGTCAGGTTGGACTACAAGGGCGGAAGATACTGGGGCTGTTGTCCGTTTCATCACGAAAAAACTCCTTCGTTCACGGTGAATCAGAGGGAGGGTTTTTACTATTGCTTCGGTTGCCACGCAGGGGGCGACGTCGTGAAATTCGTGCAGGAAATGGAGAACGTGGGGTTCCCGGAGGCTATCAAGCTGCTGGCGGACGCCGCGGGTATGCAGGTTCCCGAAACCGAACAGAGCGAAGCGCTTCAGACGGAAAAGAAATATCGCGACAGGCTTTACGCCGCGCTCAAGGAGGCGGCAGGCCATTATTACAGAAACCTCGCAGATCCGGTCATCGGGAAAAAAGTGAGGGAATATCTGGCAAAGCGCAAGATTCCGTCGGACGTGGTGGTTAGGTTCGGGCTTGGCTACAGCAAGGATTTTAATTCCGTCATAGACTATCTTAGGGAAAAAGGCTTTTCCGACAAGGAGATTCTGGATTCGGGCGTCGGCACCAAAAACAAAAACGGTTCGCTTTACGACGCGCTTGCGGACAGGCTTATAGTTCCGATTATAAACAGGGCCGACAAGGTGGTTGCTTTCGGCGGCAGAATTCTGGAGAAAAAGGACGGCGTCGCAAAATATCGCAACACCACGAACACGCCCGTTTTTGAAAAAAACAAAACGCTTTTCGGTATAAATATCGCCAAAAAACAACGTCAGAAGGCGGGGATAACAGAGGTTATCATCGTCGAAGGATATATGGACGTTATCAGCCTCAACAAGGTGGGCATCGCAAACGCGGTTGCGGGCATGGGGACGGCTCTTTGCGACGGACAAGCCAGAGAGCTTAAGTATCTGTCCGACAGGGTTTACGTCTGCTACGACGGCGACGGCGCGGGGCAGAACGCCGCGGCAAAAAGTTTGGAAGTGCTGGAAAAAGCGGGGCTTGAAATTTTCGTCATAACGCTTACGGGCGGCATGGACCCTGACGACGTGGCAAATAAGCTTGGGCAAAAAGGCTTTTTCGACCTTATGGAAAAGGCGCTCCCGCTCACCGATTACAAACTGAAGCTTGTGGAAGACAGGTGCAACATGGCGACTGCCAACGGCAGGGCGAAATACGCCACGGGCGCAATGGAGGTTTTGAGAGGGCTAAGTAACCCTACGGAGAGGGACGTGTACGTCGGCGTTGTTTCAGAAAAGAGCAGGATACCGGACGAACAACTGAGGAAATATTTTTCGGGCGAGCTGAAACTGACGGCAGACGACGATAGCGAGCCGCCAAAGCCGCTTAAAGCCCCTGAAAACGACGAAACGAAAGAGGACAAGCCGTCCGCGCCGTACTTGAATTCTGCCGAATACGTCTTAAAATGCCTGCTGTACGCAAAGCCGTTTGCAAAGCTTCAGGACGTGGCGGAAGAGTTTTTGACCTACGCGCCGCACAAAGAGGTTTACGCGTATCTCAAAATGACGGACGAAAACGGCAAAACGCCGTCGCCGGGCATGCTGTTTGACTTTATGGACAGCACCGACGAAGTGCTCGGCATCATTCAGGGCGATTTCGGCGTGCAGGACGAGCAGTCGCAAAAGAAGGTTTACACAGACTGCGTCCGAAAACTCAAAAAAGAATATTACAACAAAATAATCAAGGACCTTTTGACCGAATATTCGTCGGCGGACGACGAAAAAAAGGCCGAGATTGCGGAAAAAATCAAAGAATACCAAATTTTAATGAGAAAAAATTGAACGTCCGAGGAGGTTTATATGGACAACAAAACATCGCAGTTGCAGGTTGAAATAGACAAGCTGATAACCTTAGGCAAACAAAAGGGAATGGTGACAGAAGACGAAATCATGGCCAGACTGGAGCACCTTAATTCCTCTGCCGAAGATATGGAAGCCGTCTTCAAAGCCCTGGAAGCGGCGGGAGTGAAGATAAAAGAAGACGAACCCGTCAACGACGCCGAGCTGGTTGAAAAAATCATGAGTGAGGCAAATGTCGACGACTCGGTGAAGGTTTATCTTAAAGACATAGGAAAGGTTCCGCTTCTCACCAAGGAGGAGGAAATCGAGCTTGCAAAACGCATGGAAGCCGGCGACGAAGAGGCAAAAGCAAAACTGTCGGAAGCCAACCTCAGACTGGTTGTCAACCTTGCCAAACGCTACGTCGGACGCAACCTTCATTTCCTGGACCTCATTCAGGAAGGCAACATGGGACTTATGAAGGCGGTTGAAAAATTCGACTATACGAAAGGCTTCAAATTCAGCACCTACGCCACTTGGTGGATTCGTCAGGCGATAACGAGGGCCATTGCCGATCAGGGCAGAACCATTCGTATTCCGGTACATATGGTTGAAACCATCAACAAGCAAGTTCGCGCAACCAGACAGCTTCTGCAAAAGCTCGGCCGCGAACCGACCCCTGCGGAAATCGCCGAATACCTCGGTTGCAGTGAAGAGAGAGTGCGTGAAATTCAGAAAATCGCGCAGGATCCCGTGTCGCTGGAAACCCCTATCGGCGAAGAGGAAGACAGTCATCTCGGCGATTTCGTCGAGGACAGAGGCGCATTAAGCCCTGTGGAAGTTACGGAAAGTCAGCTTCTTAAGGAACAGCTTGTCAGAGTGCTTAACACTCTTACTCCGCGTGAGGAAAAGGTTCTGCGTCTGCGCTACGGCCTGGACGACGGACACCCGAGAACGCTTGAGGAAGTCGGCAAGGAATTTAACGTAACTCGTGAACGTATCCGTCAGATCGAGGCGAAAGCACTCAGAAAGCTTCGTCATCCTAACCGCATCAAGCACCTCAAAGATTATCAATAATGAACGGTTTGGACAAAAGACTTTCCGAAATAGTCTCTAATCTAAAACCCGGCGACAGGGTGGCCGACGTCGGCTGCGACCACGGAAAAGTTGCGGTGGCGGCGGTGAAAATAACCGAAAACCGAGTGATTGCCACGGATATTTCCGCGCCGAGCCTGAAAAAGGCGGTGGAGCTGGCGGACAGATCGGGCGTTTCGGATATGATAGATTTCAGAGTCGGCGACGGCGTTAGCGTGCTTAAAAACGGCGAGGCCGATACGTTGGTCGTTGCCGGTATGGGCGGCATCGAGATTGCAGGAATGATCGGGACGCTCGAATTTAAGAAATACGTTTTGTGTCCGCATTCTTCGGAAGAAGAGCTTCGCGAAAAAATCATAAGCGAAAAAATAGTCATTCAGCGCGATTATCCCGTGTTTTCCAAGGGTAAATTTTACCGCGTAATAGTGGCCGGCGAAGGCGAAAAAACCGAAAACGACTATACCGAAGCCGAGCTTTTGTTCGGAAAGACCGTCGAGGGCGACCGTGAAGAATATCTTTCCTTCGAAAAACAAAAGATTCAATCGGTCGAAAAAGTGGCTCGGGGCGAAAGAAAGGCACAGCTTCAGAGAGAGCTGGCGCTTTTGGAGGAATTGAAATGAAAGTAAGGGAACTTACGTACTTTATCGAATCTATGGCTCCCGTCGAATCGGCGTTGGGGTATGACAATCCGGGGCTTTTGATCGGAAGTCCCGACGACGAAGTGAAAAAAGTGCTCGTTACGTTGGACGTTACGTCCGAAGTGGTTGACGAAGCGGTGGAAAAGGGCTGTGATTTCATACTCAGTCACCATCCCGTCATCTGGGCGGGCATAAAAAAACTTACGCCTGACTATCCGACGGCAGATCCCGTCGTTAAGGCGATTCGCGCGGGCATAGGCGTCTATGCGGCGCATACCAACGTCGACGCAATGGCCGGCAACATGAGCTGGGAGCTTTTGAAAGACCTCGGTTGCGACTCGGCAGAACCGCTTTTCGACAACGGTTTCGGGGCAGTGGGCGACGTTAAGGAAATAAAATACCGCGATCTTGCGGCGAAAGTAGCGAAAATTTTGGACGAAAACGTCAGAACCATCGGAAATCTGGACGAAACCGTCAAAAGGGTGGCGACCGTTTCGGGAGCCGCCGGCGACACCGAAGACGTTAAACAAGCGCTAAGTAAGAGCGCGGACGTCTATATAACCGCAGAGCTTAAACACCACGTTGCGGTGGCGGCAAAATCGGCGGGCTTCAAAATCATCGAAGTCAGCCATTACGCAAGCGAATTCAGCTTCGTGAAAATTTTCGAAAGACTTTTGGACGGCGTCATCGAAACCGCTTGCGCCAAAAGTCAAAAAAATCCGTACAACAAGGAGATTTTGTAGAATGAAACTTGACAGCATCTTGGCATATCAGGACGTGGACATGCGTCTTTACGCTTTGGAAAAAGAAGTCAGCGGCAGCGACGCCAGCAAGCTCGTTGCAAAGTACAGAGAGCTTATGAAGGAATATTCCGGCGGGCTTATAAGGTCTAACGCCGAAATGGACGAGGCCGTCAAGCTTGCGAAACGTCAGGCGGACGAACTTGTCGCGCTGGAAGCGAAAATCGACGATATGGCTCACATAAACATCGAGGACGCAGGCATAGAGGAACTTGAGCTTTACGAAAAGGAAGCGCAAAAGCTTGCCGCCGAAGCCGACGCTTTCAAACGCGCTATGGACGAAAACGAAGCGCAAATGAAGAAAATTTTGCAAAATTTTGACGAAAAAGTCAAACAATGCGCCGTTTGCAAGAAAAAACTTGACGAGGCAAACGCCGCCTTCAAGCAACTTATCGACAGCAAGGGCGAGGAAGTTACCGCCATCAAACGCCGTCTGGCCGAAATCAAAAAGGACGTTCCGGAGGACGTTATGGAGATGTATATAAAACGCAGAAACGGCAAAAAAATGCCTGCGTTCGTGCCGCTCAATCCGGAATTCAAGGCGTGCAGGTGCGGCGTCAAGCTTTTGGACAACGCTCTTAAAAATCTGCAAAATCCGGGCGACGTGGTGGAATGTCAGAGTTGCGGCAGATTGGTTTATATAAAATAAAACTTTCAGGGGGCAAATATGGCAAAAGCAAAACGAGTGATACCTTTTTACAAAGACCCGAGCGTTTTTTCCGTAAACGTCTTGAAGCCTAACGCGGCGGGGTTTCCGTACGACGAGGCGGGGCGCAAAAAAATCGTCAGCCTGAACGGCCTTTGGAAATTCAAGTTTTTAGAAAGCGTTCTAAATATCCCCGAAGGCTACTATCTTCCGGAAAACACCAACGACGATTTCGGCACCATCGAAGTTCCGTCCGAGTGGCAGATAAAAGGCTACGGCGTGCCGGAGTACACCAACGTCAGATATCCTTACGCGCTGGAAAGCAAACGCAAAAGCAAAATTCCGTATATCCACGAGGAGATCGCTCCTTGCGGACTTTACGTTACCGAATTCGATTACGCGCCGTCGGACGACAACGTGCTTCTGGATTTCGGCGGCATAAATCAGGCGGGGGAGGTCTATCTGAACGGCTTTTTCGTCGGCTACAGCGAGGACACCTTCGACAGCGTTACCTACGATATAACCAAATATCTTAAGCCGGGCAAAAACAAGCTTGCCGTAACCGTCTATCAGTTTACTACGTCGAGCTACCTCGAGGATCAGGATATGTGGCGACTGGCGGGCATTTTCAGGGACGTGAACCTCGTTTACGTTTCTAAGCTGTCGTTTGCCGACGTCCACAACCGCACCGATCTTCGCGACGATTTTTCGACGGGCGTTTTGAACAGCAAAATAACCCTTCGAGCAATGGGCGCCGATTCTCCTGCGGCTAAACTTATCATTCGCTTCAAGGCTCCGAACGGCGATCTTATCGGCGAAACCAAAGCCGACATTCCTCCTATGAAGGACGGCAGCGAAAGGGCGGTCGAGTACGCAAAAACCGTCAAAGAAGTGCTGGCCTGGAGCGGCGAATTTCCGAATCTTTACACTCTCGACCTCATTTTGTCGGTCGGGGCGAAGGTTCTGGACAGAAGGATTCTGAAGGTCGGCTTCAGAAACGTGCGCATCGTTCCGTATAACGACGAAACGGGGCGCGGTCCGTTTATTCTTTTAAACGGCAGGCCGTATATGATAAAGGGCGTCAACCGCCACGAATTTCATCCGGACTACGGCCACGCAGTGCCGCTTTCTCTCACGGAAAAAGACATCGTTCTGTGCAAACAGAACAACATAAACAGCATCCGAACCAGCCATTATCCTAACTCCCGAGGTTTCTACGACCTTTGCGACCGTTACGGCATTCTGGTTATGTGCGAAAACAACCTCGAAACTCACGGCCTTGCCAAACACATTCCGTCGTCCGACCCGATGTGGATTGCTCCGTGCGTGTATCGCATAACCAACATGGTTCAAAGCTACAAAAATCATCCGTCCATAGTGTTCTGGAGTCTGGGCAACGAATCGGGCACGGGCAGAGCGTTCGACGTTATGCGCCAGACGGTTTTGGGCATAGACAATTCCCGTCCTATCCACTACGAGCCTGACACCCGCCTCAAAGCCTCCGATTTGTACAGCGAAATGTACACGCTTCAGACCAAGATGAAAAAAATCGGCAAGAACAAGCAGGTCATCCATTGCCGCGCGCTCTGGAACAACATGATGGGTTCCGTTATGAAACCGTCCTATTACAAAGACAGGCCGTTTATTCTGTGCGAATACGCCCACTGCATGGGTAACTCGCTCGGCAATTTCGGCGACTATATGGATGACTTCAAGCGCTACGACAGACTGCACGGCGGCTATATATGGGACTTTGCAGATCAGAGCATAAAACGCGTTCGCGACGGCGTAACCGAATGGACCTACGGCGGCGACTGGGGCGACAAGCCTAACGACGGCAACTTTGCCTTCAACGGCATAGTCCGCGCGGACAGAAGCCCTAATCCTGCGCTTTTTGAAGTGAAAAAGGTTTATCAGCCGGTTGATTTCTTCCTTGACGGCAAAACCCTTACCGTGATAAACAACTTTATGTTCTCCGATTTGTCGGCCTACAAACTGTTGGTTACGCTGACGGAGGACGGCGTGGAAACTTCGGCTTCGTACGTTCAGCTTCCTGAAATAAAAGCGGGACAAATGGCAAAAGTGAACCTCAAAATCCGCTTCGAGGACGAAAAGAAAACATGTTGCGTCAATCTTACCCTTAAAACCGCGGCGCGAACCTCGTGGTGTCCGGAGAATTTCCCTGTGGCGTCCGAGCAGTTTGTGGTTACGACCTCTTCGTTCAGAAAGCCTGAAAGCTCGGTGCTTCCGGTGGTGAACGAGTCGGGCGATTTCGTTTCCGTTTCGGCGGACGACGCGGTTTATCGCATAAACAAAAAAACCGGCGGACTTACGGCGACCAAAAACGGCGAAGAAGTTATATCCGGCGAAGTCAGACCGCAATTCTGGCGCGCGGCAACCGACAACGACAGAACTCCGCAGGTGCCTGAATTTTTGGCGTATCTAAAAGGGACGTACCTCTTCCGCTCGGCGGAAAAACGCCTCAAGGCAAGAAAGGTGAAGGTCGAACAAAAGGGCAACACCGTGGTAGTTAAAGTCAAATGGAGCATGCCGTGCGTCGAGAACCTTGTCACCACATACACGTTCGACGGCGACGGAAGGGCTTATCTCAAGATGACTTTCCGCAATCCGCTGTTCCGCATGCCTCGCTTCGGCTTCACGATGAGCTTGGCAGAGGGCTACGAAAACATGGTTCTTTTGGGCAGAGGCCCGCACGAAAACTATTGCGACAGACAGCGCGCGGCCGATTTCGGGCTGTACGTCGGAAACGAAAAGCTTTTCAGGCACGACTATCTCTATCCGCAGGAAAACGGCAACCATACCTTCGTCAAACGCCTTACCTTGGACGGCGACGACAAGCACGCCGTGAACTTCAACGCAGTGACGGGCAGCTTTGAAACCAGCGTTTATCCGTACACCGTGAAGGAAATCGAAGGGGCAAAACACTTGCACGCGCTTAAACCTCTCAAAAACCTCACAGTGAACATCGACGGCAAACAGCGCGGCGTAGGCGGCGACGTTCCTGCCTTGGCAATGACCAAAAAACAATACAAAATCAAACGCGGCGCGCATAACTTCGAAGTTATGTTCACCATGGACGACTAAAAAATATGGCCACTCCTAAGTGGCCATATTCTGAAAACAAACAAATGTATAAAGTTCATCTAAAGAAAAGGAGGAAATATGACTGATTGCATTGCAAAAAGAATAAGATTTTGGAGACTTTATCAAACTATTCTAAATGAAAACGGTAATCCTTTCAAACTTTATCCTGCTTATGAAACCGACGGAAGTCCAAAACATTATGCGGGAATCAATTCTTTCGGCGAAGACGGAAGAAAAATGCCCGTTCTAACCGTGGTTTATCTTTATAGAGAAAAAAGATGTCGAATTTGCGTTTACATAGAAAACGACCTTGATACGTACAATCAGCTTTTTGCGCATAAAGACGAAATCGAAAGAGAAGTCGGAATGGAATTGGTTTGGAAGAACGGTGAAAAAAACAAAAATACGCGTTGGATAAAGCGAGAAATTCAGTTCTATCAAAACGATGAGGCAGAATGGAGAGAAGAAATAGAGAAATCTCTTCCGTTTGTTGAAAAATTTATTGCGGCCGTTAAACCGTATGTGTATTGTTAAAAAAAAGCCTCCCGTTCGGGAGGCTTTGATTTTTTATTCTTCTTCGAAACCGCATTTAGCCATAAAGCGGTCGAAGGCTTTTCGGCCTTTTTGATCGGCTTTGAAAACGGCGGTGGTTTCGAGGATTTTTATGCAGGTTTTGTTGATATAGTCGGTGATAACGTCGCCGGCTTCGCCTTCGGACAGGTTGAGGCCGTTGTCGTTTGCAAGCTGCGCAATCATGCCGACGTGCTTGAAGAGCGGGTGCTCGGGATCGGAAAGTTCCTTGAAGTTAAGAGGCGTTTCGCCTGTAAGGTATTTTCTGATTTCCACGGCTTCTTTGGCAAGTCTGCCCGGAAGAATAAACAAGCCCATAACTTCGATTATGCCGATTGCTTCCTTTTTGATGTTGTGCATGTCTTCGGTCGGGTGGAAGATGCCGTAAGGGTGTTTTTCGTCGGTGCGGTTGTTGCGCAGAATGAGGTCGAAACGATAGTTTCCGTCGTCGGTTTTTTGCGCGACAGGGGTGACGGTGTTGTGTGGAGTTTCGTCCGTGAACGCCAGAATATCGACGGTTTTGTCGCTGTACGTCTTCCAGGTTTCGAAAACGTGATTTGTGAGAGCAATCACTTTTTCTGCGTCGGAGCCTTCGATCCTGACGACGCTGTTGTACCAGTCGGCAATGCCTGCGGTTACGCCTTCAAAGTCCGGGTGACGGAACTTTTTGAGGCAAGCGGTTTTCATTTCAGGTAGAACCTTTGCGCCGCCTTGGTAGTGATCGTGAGCGAGAATGCTGCCGCCGACGATAGGAAGCGGAGCGTTGCTGCCGATGAAATAGTGAGGGAAGGTGTCCACGAAATCGGCCATACGCTTAAATGAATTTACGTCCAGATGCATCGGGCGATGTTCGTCGGAAAAGCAGATGCAGTGATTGTCGAAATAAACGTACGGGCTGAATTGCAGCCACCATTTTTCGTCGTTCAAAAACAGCGGAACGGCCCTGAGGGTTTGCCTTGCGGGTTTTTGAAGATTGCCCCACCAGCCGACGTTTTCCACGCAGAGCGGGCATTTAGGGTAGTTGGTTTGCGGAGCTTTCGACGCCGCAAGCACGGCTTTCGGATCTTTTTCGGGTTTGGCGAGGTTTATGGTGATTTTGACGCTGCCTTTTTCGGTCGGAACTTCCCAGCCTATATTTTTGTCGATGTCAACCTTGCGGATATAATTGTTTGCCACGGAAAGGTCGAAAAGATATTTGGTGGCGGCTTTCACGCCGCTTTCCGCCGCTACGTCGTCGAAATTTTTGATAACGGCGCTCGGCATCGGCGTCAAAATGCCCATGATTTTGGTTTCAAACAGCAGTTTTTCCTGTTCGGTGGTAAGCTTTTTTCGGACGGCGTAGTCGGTGATTTCGTCCAGAACGGTCTGAATCGGCCTGCAGGTTACGGCAGGTTCCTCAGGCTCGGGCACTTTAAGCTCGGCAAGCAGAAGGTTTCGGACGTAAACCCCGTCGTCGGGATTTAGGGACAGCTTTTTTTCGGCGTAAAGCATAAGCTCGGCCACACAATTTGCGATTTTGGCGACGTCGGTTTGTTTTGGCATAAAAAACCTCTTTTAAAGTATTTGCAACGTTATTGTTGCTCTTTGAAAATATATGTGTTATACTTTTACTATCAATAATTATACACTCGCGAGGCTATAATGGCAATCAAATTCTTCGCAGAACTTGAAAACACCGACAAATTTTTGTCCGTCGTAGGCGGGCTTTACAGCCGCCATAATCTGGGTGCGCAGCAAAAGCGTTACGTCGATCTTTACCTTTCGCACAAAAACAATTTTTCCGTTTCGGATTGCGACTTTTTCTCTTCATCGGGAAGGATAGAAGTGCTCGGCAATCACACCGACCACAACAACGGCAAGGTTCTTGCCGCGGCGATAAGTCTGGACACTTTGGCCTGCGTGACCAAAACCGACGACAACTACATAAAAATACTCTCCGGCGGTTATCCTATTTTCATCGTCAACGTCGACAAGGTTCTCGCTTCCGAAAAGGAGCGCGGCACTTCCGTGGCGCTCGTCAAGGGCGTCTGCAACTGGTTTAAGGAAAACGACTACAAGGTGGGCGGGTTCGTGGCAACGATGGTGAGCGACGTCATAAAGGGCGCGGGCGTTTCGTCGAGCGCGTCGTTCGAGGTGCTTATCGCCGAAATTCTCAACGTTTTGTATAACGACGGCAAAATGTCCGCAATAGAAAAAGCCGTCGCCTCCCAGTACGCCGAATATTTCTATTTCGGCAAGCCGTGCGGACTGCTGGATCAGTCGGCGATTGCACTGGGCGACGTCAGTTATATCGACTTTAAGGATCCGCTTAAAATGCAGGTGAAAAACTACGATCTGCCTTTCGACGATCTGGACATCGTTATCGTAAACGCCGGCGGCGACCACAGCGACCTCACCGCAAACTACGCTGCAATCCGCTCGGAAATGGAAGAAGTCGCGGGGCTTTTTGGCAAAAAGGTTTTGAGAGAAGTGAACGAAGACGAATTCTACGCTTCGATAAAGGACCTGAAACAAAAAGTTTCGGGCAGGGCGATACTTCGCGCAATGCACTTTTTTGAGGAAAACAAACGCGTGGAAGACGCGGTGAAGGCTTTGGAAAAAGCCGACGAAGCGGCTTTTCTGAAAGCGGTGAACGACAGCGGCGAATCCAGCTACAAAATGCTTCAGAACTGCTATCCCGAAAACGACAAGGTGCAGTCGGTTCCGCTTGCGCTTGCGGTGGTGAAACGCCGTCCGGAGGTTAAGGCCTGCCGTATTCACGGCGGAGGCTTTGCCGGCACGATCATTTGTTTCGTCGAAAAATCGGGTTCCGAACGCTTTATCGAAGCGATAAAACCCGTTTTCGGAGAAAACAACATTTTCAATCTTGCAATAAGAAAAGTCGGCGCAACCAAAATCGACTTCTGAGGTGTCAAATGAATTTATTAGGTTATTTGCTTTCGGCTCCTAACAACGTGGCTTTCACCATAGGCAGGCTTACCGTGCAATGGTACGGACTTATCCTTACTTCCGCCATGGTTCTGGGGCTTGTGTGCATAATTCTGCTGGGGAAAGAGCAAAAGATCAAGTCGGACGATATGATAACTTTGTTTTTGTATATCATACCGCTGGCCGTCATTTTTGCAAGGCTGGTGTACGTTATCGTCAGGCCCGAGTATTTCCCGATAAAATCCATCGGCATAAAAGAATGGATCGAAAACGGCGGCATCGGCACCCCGACGCCTGAAAACAGCCTCATAAATCTTCTCGCAATATGGGAAGGAGGCATCACGATAGTCGGCGGCGTAATCGGCGGACTTCTGGGCGGCTGGCTGTTTAGCAGAAAATACAAAATCAAATTCAGCACTCTGGCCGACATTTGCGTGCCCGTTCTTCTGATGTGTCAGGCAATCGGCCGTTGGGGCAACTATATGAATCAAGAGGCCTACGGCCTCGTCGTAACCGATCCTAAATGGCAATGGTTCCCTTTCGCCGTTTATATCGACGCGGTGGGCGAGTGGCATCTGGCAACCTTTTTCTATGCGTTCGTCATAAATCTTCTGGGCGCTTTGGCGATTTACCTTTGCACCAGAAAGAACAAAGTCAAAGGCTTGGCGGTGTTTATGTATCTTACGATATATTGCACCAAACGTTTCTTTATGGAATTTATTCGCCTTGACGCAGTTAAAACGGCCAGCGGAATCGGCGTTACGCAGACAGCAATGCTTATCGGCGCTTTAATCGGCGTCGTGGGCGGTATATTATATTATAAACACGGCGTTCTCAATCTTAAGCGCGCCGAAATAAAAGAGGAGATTGCCGCAGCCGAAGAAAAGGCGATAGCGGGCAAAAAATTATGAGAAACTTAACACTTCTTACCGACTTTTACCAACTCACCATGATGAACGGTTATCTTAAGTGCGGCACTGCCGACAGAGAGGCCGTTTTCGACGTTTTTTATCGCGGCGGAGCCGAACTCAGCTACGTCGTAACCGCAGGCCTCGAGCAGGTTGTGGAGTACATCGAAAATCTTCATTTCGACGAAGCGGACATCGAATACCTAAGAGGTCTTAAATGCTTCGACGAGGAATTTTTGACTGCACTCAAAAACTTCAAATTCACGGGCGACGTCTATTCCGTTCCGGAAGGCACGGTTATGTTCCCGTTCGAACCGCTTCTGACGGTCAAAGCGCCGCTGTTTCAGGCGCAACTGGTGGAAACGGCCATTCTTTGCATTTTGAATCACCAGACGCTCATCGCCACCAAGGCCGCAAGGCTTTCAAACGCCACCAAATCCACCATTTTGGAATTCGGATTAAGACGCGCGCAAGGCCCTGACGCAGGCATCTACGGTGCGAGAGCGGCCTATATCGGCGGTTGCAGAAGCACCAGCAACGTTCTTGCGGGACAAATGTTCGACATAGCCGTCAAAGGCACGCACGCTCACTCATGGGTTATGAGTTTCCCTGACGAACTGTCGGCTTTCAGGGCTTACGCGGAGCTTTATCCCGACAACTGCCTGCTTCTCGTGGACACTTACGACACCTTAAAGAGCGGCGTTCCAAACGCCATAAAGGTTTTTGACGAGCTTAAAGCGAAAGGCTACAAGCCGTCCGGCATCAGGCTGGACAGCGGCGATCTGGCGTATCTGAGCAAACAGGCCAGAAAGATGCTTGACGCGGCAGGCCACGAGGACTGCAAAATTTTCGCGTCGGGCGACATCGACGAAGATGTTTTGTTGAGCTTGCAGATTCAGGGCGCGAAAATCGACATCTACGGCATCGGCACGAGGCTTATCACCAGCTATCGTCAACCGAGCCTCGGCGGCGTTTATAAGCTTGCCGCGATGGAAGACGAAAACGGCGTGCTGGTTCCGAAAATGAAGCTTTCGGACAGCAAGGTGAAAATGACCAATCCGGGGCTTAAAAAAGTCGTCAGACTTTATAACGAAGACGGCATGGCCGAAGCGGACCTTATATGTTTGAAGGAGGAAACCTTCGACACCGCCAAACCGCTGACCATCTATCATCCCGAAAAACACTGGATTTCCAAAACCTTGGAAAACTTCACGGTAAAGGAATTGCAGGTTACCGTTTTTGAAAAGGGCAAACAGGTTTATAATCTTCCGAATCTTCACGAAATCGGCCGTCACGAAGACGAAAGCATGGCCGAATTCCACGAGGAATACAGAAGAACCTTGTATCCTGCCGAGTTCAAAGTCGATCTTTCCGACAAGCTTTACGACCTCAAAATGAGCATTATCAGAAAAAACGGCAAAAACATATAAGGATTTTTGACACACATAACCGATTTTTTGACACAGCCTTCGGATTTCTCGTTCGGAGGCGTGTTTTTTTGTTAAAAATAAAAGTATAGAGAAAAATCGCTTGACAGAATTCGAAAAAAAAGATAAGATATCTGTAAAGGTTAAGGCCTTTACACCGAGGTGCGATATGATTGAATTTCAAAAAAACCTCTCCTATTCTGACCTGAACGCCGTTTACGGCAGTCTGCTCACCGAAAAGCAGAGGGAGTTTTTGGAACTTTATTACGACTGCGACGTTTCCCTTAACGAAATTGCCGAGCAATACGGCATTTCCCGCCAGGCGGTGAGGGATGCGATAGTCAGAGGAGAAAAAGTGCTTTCCGAATTCGAAGCGAAACTCGGACTTTTGAAGCGACGCGCCGAAACCGCAGATAAACTGAAAAAAGCGGTGGAACTGATCGACTCGGACAATCAAAAATCGGCGAAGGAAATCCTGACTTCGCTTATCGAGGAGGAATAATATGGCTTTTGACAGCTTAAGCGACAAAATCAACCACATTTTTTCCAAACTGAAGAATAAGGGCAAGGTTACGGAGCTGGAAATCAAGCAGACCATGCGCGAAATCAGAGTCGCGCTTCTGGAGGCCGATGTAAACTACGCCGTCGCAAAGGACTTTTGCCAAAAGGTTTCCGACAAAGCGGTGGGCGAAGACGTCCTAAAAGGCCTGAATCCTGCCCAACAAATCATAAAAATCGTCAACGAAGAGCTTGTAGCTCTTATGGGCAGCCAGAACGCCAAGCTTTCCGTGGCTTCCAAACCGCCTACGATCATAATGATGTGCGGTTTGCAGGGCGCGGGCAAAACCACCATGTGCGGCAAACTTGCTCTTCACCTTAAAAAGCAGAACAAAAAAGTGCTTCTGGCGGCTTGCGATATCTACAGACCGGCCGCAATAAAACAGTTGCAGGTTGTGGGCGAAAAAGTCAAAACTCCGGTTTTCACGATGGGGCAGATAGATCCGGTGAAAATTGCGAAATGCGCCGTTGAAGAAGCGTTGAAGCAGGGCGCCGACACGCTTATCGTCGACACGGCGGGCAGGCTTCACATCGACGAAGCCTTGATGACCGAACTTCAGAACGTCAAAGCCGCGGTATCTCCGCAGGAGATATTGCTGGTCGTGGACAGCATGACGGGCCAGGACGCGGTAAACGTAGCCCAAACTTTCAACGAGAAACTGGACGTAACGGGCGTTATTCTTACCAAGCTCGACGGCGACACCCGCGGCGGTGCGGCGCTTTCGATAAAAGCCGTTACCGGCAAACCTATCAAGTTTTGCGGCATAGGCGAAAAACCCGAAGATCTGGAGCCGTTTTATCCGGACAGAATGGCGTCGAGGATTCTCGGCATGGGCGACGTGCTCACCCTCATAGAGAAGGCGCAGAACGCTTTTTCCGAAGAAGAGGCTCTTGCCCTTACCAAAAAACTTAAGGAAAAAACCTTCACGCTTCAGGACTATCTCAATCAGCTTGACAGCGTCAAAAAAATGGGCAACCTCAAAGATATGCTCAAATTGATTCCGGGCATGGGCAAACAGCTCGCCAACGCCGACATCGACGAATCGAAGATTGCAAGGACCAAAGCGATCATTCAGTCTATGACGCCGTACGAAAGGGCGCATCCGGAAATACTGAAGGCTTCCAGACGAAAGAGAATAGCGGCGGGAAGCGGCACCAGCATTCAGGAAGTCAACCAGATGCTCAAGCAGTTCGAAATGTCCAGAGAAATGATGAAGCAAATGTCGGGCGGCGGCGCAAAACGTTTTATGCGCGGCGGCTTCCCGGGAATGAAATAGCAAACCTCAACCTTTAGGTTGAAACATATTAAAAAATACATTACAAAGGCTTAGGCCTAATAAGGAGAAAACAATGGCAGTTAAACTCAGACTCACCCGCATGGGCGCAAAGAAAGCACCTTTCTATCGCATCGTCGTTATGGACGGCAGAAAAGCACGTGACGGTCAGTACATTGAACAAATCGGTTACTATGATCCGACCAAAGAACCGGCAGTCGTCAAAATCGACACCGAAATCGCCAAAAAATGGCTCGACAACGGCGCTCAACCTACCGAAACCGTACGTTCTTTGCTCAAGAGCGCGGGCGTTATCGAAAGCAAATAGTTCGAGGCAGAGCAAGTAATGCAGGATTTGGTTCAATTTATAGTAACAAACCTTGCTGACGACGCGGAAAACATCGACGTAGAGCTTATCGAAAACGACAATAATTCCGAGATAATCATCACCGCTCCGAAATCGGAAATCGGCAAGATTATCGGTAAGCAAGGACGCATTGCAAAAGCCATCAGAACGCTTGTTAAGGCGGGTGGCAGCAAGACCGGAAAACGTTACGTCGTTACCATCAACGAAAAATGACTGACTTTTTGACGGTTGGCAAAATTTTGAAGGCTCAAGGTATAAAGGGGGAAGTGAAAATCGTTCCTCTTACCGACGACCCTCAAAGATTCAAGAAGCTGAAAACGGTGTTTATAGGGCCGAACAAGCCCCTGAACATCGATTTTTTGCGTTTTGACGATCGTTTCGTCTATGTCAAATTTGCCGAGTGCAACACCAGAAACGACGCGGAAGTGCTTTCGGGGAAAGAAATTCTCATCGAAAGAGCCGACGCCGTGAAGCTGCCGAAGGGCAGGTATTTCATCGTGGACGTCGTGGGCTGCGACGCAGTGCTTGGCGGCAAAGTTATCGGCAAAGTTACCGACGTAAATCAGAACGCGCCGGTTGACGTTTACGTTCTTGACGACGGCAAAATTATGTTCCCGTCCGCCGAAAACGTACTTGAAAAAGTGGACGTAGAAAACAAAACGATCACCTTAAACGAAGAGGCCTTTTCGCGCCTTGCGGTGTATGATAACCTTTAAGATTTTAACTCTGTTTCCCGAATTTTACGCATGCCTGAAAAGCGGCATAATCGGCAAGGCCATCGAGCGTGGCCTTTTCGGCGTGGAAATAGTGAATATCCGCGACTACAGCGAGGACAAGCACAAGCGTTGCGACGACTATCCTTTCGGCGGAGGCGCGGGCATGGTTATGACGCCCGATCCTATTCACAAGGCAATTTGCGCCGTGGATCCGGAGCATAAGGCGAGAAGGATTTTTATGTCGCCGAGAGGGCAGGTGCTTACGCAAAAGAAGGTCAAAGAGCTTTCGTCGGGCGAGGAAATTCTGTTTTTGTGCGGCAGCTACGAGGGCGTCGATCAGCGAGTTGTGGACATGGATATCGACGAGGAATTGTCGATAGGCGACTACGTTCTGACGAGCGGCGATCCCGCAGCTCTCGTTACGCTCAATTCCGTCGTGAGATACGTTCCCGGCGTTCTGGGAAGCGAGCAGTCCACCGAGGAAGAGAGCTTCAGCACGAATTTGCTGGAATATCCGCAATACACGAGGCCGCAAAACTATATGGGCATGGAAGTGCCGGAGGTTCTCGTCAGCGGAAATCACGGGTTGGTTGACAAGTGGCGCTATGAAAAAGCTTTGGAAATCACCAAAAAGCGCCGTCCCGATCTTTTGGAAAAGGAGGGCGAGTGATGGGCGTCATTCAATGGTACCCGGGGCACATGACCAAGGCCACCAGAGAAATGGAGGAAAACGTCAAAAAATGCGACGTCATCGTCTATGTTCTGGACAGCAGGGCGATTTCCGCCTGCATAAACCCGAAATTTGACCAAATTATAAAAAACAAACCCGTGTTGTACGTTTTCAACAAGGCCGACACCGTCGAGCCGTTTATGCTTAAGCCTTGGTGCGACAAGTTCGAAAAAGAAGGCAAAACCTACGTCAAAGCCAACAGCGTGGCGGGGAAGGAAAGCGGCCTTATTGTTGCAAAACTGAAAGAACTTTGCTTTGCAAAACTGGAAAACTATCGGAAAAAAGGCGTAAACGCTTCGATAAGGGCGATGGTTCTGGGGATACCTAACGGCGGAAAGTCCACGCTCATCAACAGCCTGTGCAGTGGCAAAAAAACCGTAACGGGCGACAGGCCGGGCGTAACCAAAGGCCAGCAGTGGATTGCCGTGTCGAAGGGGATAGACCTTCTGGACACTCCGGGCACGCTTTGGCCGAGCTTCGAGGATCAGGAGACAGCAAAGCATCTCGTTTACATCGGAAGCATAAAGGACGACGTCGTGGACAAAAACGAAATCTGTCTGTTCTTTTTGGGCTTTATGCAGCAGCACTATCCGAAAAATCTTTGCGAAAGGTACAATCTTTCTGTCCTTTCGGAAACGCCGATTGAAATTTACGAGCAGATCGCCCGCGCAAGAGGTTACGTCGTCAGAGGCGGCCAAATAGATTACGACCGCACCGCGGCCGCCGTTTTGGACGATTTCAGAAAACAACGCTTAGGCAAACTGATACTGGAATATCCCGACTGAATATGAAACAAAACACCGACGTTCAAAGTCTTCTGACTTACGAAAAATATTACCTCGAAAAAGGTTGCAGGTATATCTGCGGCGTGGACGAGGTCGGAAGAGGGCCTCTTGCAGGCCCCGTTACAGTGTGCGCGGTTATTATGGATTTGGACAAACTCGTTGACGGCGTGAACGACAGCAAAAAGCTGACGGCAAAGAAAAGAGAGGCGCTCTACGACAAAATCATCGCCTCCGCAATCGACTACAAAATCGTCAGTCTTGACAACGACGTTATCGACCGAATCAACATTTTAGCGGCCACAAAAGAAGCAATGAAACAGGCGGTTTGCGGTTTGAAGGTGAAACCCGACGTCGTTTTGGTAGACGCGGTGAAGCTGGAAATTCCTTATTTTGTACATTCCATAATCCATGGCGACGCGCTCAGCTATTCCATAGGCGCGGCGTCGATTCTGGCGAAGGTTTACCGCGACAGACTGATGGACGACTACGACAAAATTTTCCCCGAATACGGGTTTTCGTCCAACAAAGGTTACGGCAGCGCAAAGCATATCGCCGCCCTGAAAGAGTTCGGTCCCACGCCGATCCACAGAAAAACTTTCATTAAAAACTTTTGTCCGGAGGAGTAGATGAATTCCAGAAAAGAGGGGGTATCGGGCGAGGAGCTTGCCATAGAATATCTCAAAAAACGAGGGCTTAAAGTGGTGGAGCAAAACGTCAGAATGACCGTCGGCGAAATAGACGTCGTGTGCTACGACGGGGACGTTCTGGTGTTTGTGGAAGTGAAAACCAGAAGCACGCTTGCTTTCGGCGATCCGTTGGAGGCCATCGACAGGCGCAAGGTGCAAAAGTACAGGAAAATGGCGGAAGAATATATCATCAGACGTCGTTTGTTCGACAAAGACGTTCGTTTCGACGCCGTGGGCATCGTGGGCGACTCGATAAACTACGTTCCCGACGCTTTTTGATAAAAAAATATTTATTTTTTGCCGACAGGCCGCCAAAACGCTTGTCGGCTTTTATATTTTATGCTAAAATATTTGCATTATGACTTCGGGCGGTCCTCTGCCGGCGGGGCAAGAACGCTTAGTAAATTTTTGGAGGTAAAGTCACATGAGCAACATTATCGATTTAATTGAAAGCGAAGGTATTCGCAAGGATCTGCCTAACTTCAACGTAGGCGACACCGTCAAAGTTTTCGTCAAAGTCGTCGAAGGCAACAAAGAACGTCTTCAGGCTTACGAAGGCACCGTCATCGCAAGAAAGAACGGCGGCATTCGCGAAACTTTCACCGTTCGTCGTATCTGCTACGGCGTCGGCGTTGAAAGAACGTTTCCTTTGAACAGTCCGAAAATCGACAGAATCGAAATCGTAAGACGCGGTCGTGTTCGTCGCGCCAAGTTGTACTACCTGCGTGATCGCAAGGGCAAGGCAGCTAAAGTCAAAGAAATCAAGAGATAACGAAAATGAAAAAATTTACCGCTGTTCTGCTGGTGTTGGTGATAGCGGGCATGATCATTTCGCTTGCCGGATGCGACAAAGACGTCGTGTATGGCGAGAAAAGCGAACTGATTCAATACGGCTCGTTCGAATCGAGCGTAGCGGAAAACCACTGGAAGAGCAAATATTCTTCCGCAACGGTTCAGAAGGTTACTCTCAGCGAATCCACCGACAGCACTCACAAAAACGTGGGCAAAATCACGGCCGCCAAGTCGGATTACGCCTACATGTATCAAACGATTGCGGTCAACAATTCCGCCATATATCGTTTGACGATCGACATAAAAGTCACAACGGTAACTTCTTCCAAAGAAGACGCTGTGTCCGTAAGGCTCAGCACCAACGTTCACAGTCCGCTCGTCAGCATCGGAAGCGGGGACAACCAGTGGCACACTTACGAAGTTTATTTCAAAGTGACCGACGGCGAAACCGCAGATTTGATGCTTTGTCTGGGCAGTGAAACGGCGAAAGCTTCCGGCGTGGCTATGTTCGACAACGTTTCCGTTCAGAGAGTCAAATCGGCTCCGTCCGGCGCGTCCGTTCTGAAAATCAAGCAGTATAAAGCCGAAGAAGCGGGCAAGAGCACCGCAGGCGTCTGGTACGACGTTCTTCTTGCCGTGTTCACCGTGGTTCTTTGCGTGGCCGTTTACGTCGCAATGCGTCGTTTTTACGCCAAAGAAAGCGAATCGGGCGAAGACAAAGCGCTTTTCGGAAACTCCTACGTTACCTTGGCGATCAGCCTCGTTGCGGCGTTTTTGGTAAGATTTTTGCTTTCCTATTTCGTGTTTGCGGACAGTCATCTTTCCGCGCACCTCGTCGAAACGATAAAGGAAGTCGGCAAAGTTTCGTTGGATAAGGTTTATACCACCGACGTAACCGCGGCTCCGGGCGGCATGTTCATTATGTGGGCGGTCGCAAAAGTCGCCGCGCTTCTGAAGGTCAACACGGTCGTCGGCATTGCGGTTCTCGCAAGCGCGCCTGCCGTTCTGGCCGAGGTCGTAACCGTTTACTGCATCTTCGCTTTGGCAAGGAAGTTCGGCAACGAAAAATCCGCGGGTCTGTATTCTTTGCTTTACGCGCTTCTGCCGCTCACGTTCACCGTTGCGGCGCAGAGCGGATACGAAATTTCCGTTCTGACGATGCTCGTCGTGTTGGTTGCGGTGATGCTTCTGGACAAAAAGTACGTCGGTATGTTCGTTTTCAGCACCTTGGCATTTTTGCTTACCGAAAAAGCAATCGTCATCGTTCCGTTCGTTCTGACTTACGCCGTCTATATGTCGGTGAAGGACAGGGAAGTGCTGAAAAAAGTTTGCATATCCGCCGCTTGCTCCTTGGCCGGTTGGTTTTTGCTCAGCCTGCCGCTCAACGTCAAAAATCCGCTTAACGTTTTCAAGGTTTATTGGGATTTGACGTTCACGAGCCAGATTTGCGTGGACAACGCTTTCAACCTCTACGCCATCTTCGGACTTAACGACGGCAGAGCGGTGAACACCGCAGCTATGGTTTTGAACGCGCTGTTTATGGTGGCGTTCGGCGTGCTTGTCATTTGCCTGTATTTCAAGAACCGTCATCGCGCGGAATTCCTGATGCTTGCAGGCTTGTTTATGATCGGCGTTTCGACGTGCTGCTTAAATCAAAGCGCAGTCAGCCTCGTTCCGGGCCTTGCTATGCTTCTCGTATATGCGATAGTTTCCGGCGACAAACGCTTCTACGCCTTGTTCGTTGCCTTTGCAACCTTGGGATTCGTGAACTACGCTTCGCTCCTCAACCTGCAATCGGCATTCGGCACGGCACACGTTGAGGTGGGCTTCGGCGCCAAAAACGCGCTGCTCATCGTCGGCAGCATCGTGGCGGTCGTCCTCACCGGCGTTTACGGCTGGTTGGCGTATAAAGTCGCGATAAACGACGATCACAGGGAAATCGTCCCTCTTTACGACAGAACCGACGTTGCTTTCAAAAACTGGGTTCTGAGAATGATGGGAAAAGAAGCTCTCTGATAAACCGATAAATTACCCTCGCAGTCTGCGAGGGTTTTTTGTTTTTTCGCGCACGCACGGCGTGCGGAACCATTACTTAAATATAATATATGCTTATTTAAGTACATTATAAAGTCGGCAAAAAAACGCCTTATTTTTCAAAAAAACGCATACAATTATATTGCATTTTCCGTCATAGTTTGCTACACTAAATGATAGTTATTCTACGGAGATTTGAAATGCTTGCAAAAGTTAATACGTTCGCTCTTTCCGGCCTCGAAGGCTACAAGGTGGACGTGGAAGTCGATTTGAATCAAGGGTTGCCGGGCGTGGAAATGGTAGGGCTTGCCTCCGCCAGCGTCCGAGAAGCCAAAGAAAGGATACGAAGCGCCATAAAAAACGTCGGGTACACCTATCCCTTAAAAAGGATAACCGTCAACCTTGCCCCAGCCGACACCAGAAAGGACGGCTCGACGTTCGACCTTCCGATAGCCGTCGGCATACTTGCCGCCAGCGAACAGATGGAACGCTCGGTTTATAAGGAATTTATAATCATGGGCGAGCTTTCCCTAAACGGAGAGCTGAGGAAAATCGACGGCGTTTTGCCGCTTATCATAAGCGCGTATCAGCAAGGATATTCGAAATTTATCCTTCCTGCGGACAACGCTGCGGAAGCCAGCTTTATCGAAGGCGTCAAGGTTTATGCGGCGAAAAGCCTCAGGGACGTGGTGGAATTTCTGAACGGGGACGAGGCTTTGGCTCCCGTTTCGCACAAAAAGTACGACGAAATGGTGAACGAAACGCAGTACGCCGTGGACTTTGCCGACGTAAAAGGGCAGACTACCGCAAAACGCGCTTTGGAAATCGCCGTTGCGGGAGGGCATAACGTTCTTCTTATAGGGCCGCCGGGCGCGGGCAAAACCATGCTTTCAAGATGCGTGCCGACGATTATGCCCGATATGAGCTTTGACGAAGCGATCGAGGTTACGAAGATTCATTCGGTTGCAGGCGTTTTAGACAGTCAGGTGGGGATAATCACCGTCAGGCCGTTCCGCGCGCCGCATCATACGGCAAGCTTGCCGTCGCTTGTGGGTGGAGGTTCCAACGCTATGCCCGGCGAAGTCAGTCTGGCGCACAACGGCGTGCTGTTTTTGGACGAAATGCCCGAATACGACAGAAAAAAACTGGAAAGTCTGAGAGGTCCGCTGGAGGACAAAACGGTTACTATCGCGCGCGCCGCAAGAACGGTGGAATATCCTGCGAACTTTATGCTTATCGCAAGTATGAATCCTTGTCCGTGTGGCAATTATGGCAGTAAGACGGCGGTGTGCAAATGCTCGCCGACGCAAATTCACAATTATCTTGCAAAAATCAGCGGTCCGCTTCTGGACAGAATAGATCTGCAAATCGAAGTCGACAGCGTCAGCTACGGCGAACTTAGGGACAAAACCGCGCTGGAGTCGTCCGCCGACATAAAACGCCGCACCAACGCCGTCAGAAATCTTTGCCGCAGCCGCTTCAAGGGTACGGGCGTTCTCACCAACAGCCAGATGACCAACAGGCAGATAAAGGAATTTTGCGCTTTGGACGACAGATGCGAACAGCTTTTGGAAAAAGCGTTTCAGAAGCTCAATCTTTCCGCAAGGGCAACTTCGAGAGTGCTGAAGGTTGCAAGGACCATTGCCGACCTCGACGGCAGCGAAAACATCAGGCCGGAACATATCGCCGAAGCCGTGCAGTATCGGTCTTTGGACAGAAAATACAGAAACTGAAATGGAATTTAACAAAAACGTTCAGGCGCTTATCGCGCTGAACGGCTTGGAAATAGGTCTTTCCAGAAAACATAACGCGGTGTCGCTGTTCGAGCAGCCTGCCGACATGTTTACGGAAGCGGAGGCCGCGCTCTTCGAGCTTAAAAAAGCCGTGGGCGAAGAAAACGCTTTGACTCTTTTGAAAAATCTGAAAAGCGACTACGTTTCCGACAGAACGAAGGAAATGGAAAAAGAGGGCGTTTTTGCGGTGTCTTATCTCGACGGCGAGTACCCTGAAATTTTCGACGGGGTTTATCCGAAGCCGCTTTTGCTTTACGTCAAGGGGAACGTTTCGCTCTTAAAGTCGGAAACCGTGGCGGTTGCCGGGCCGAGAAAACCGACTCGCTATGCCGAAACGGTAACTTACGATTTCTGCACCGAATTTGCAAAAGCGGGGCTTACCGTCGTTTCGGGGCTTGCCGCGGGCATAGACGGCACGGCGCACCGAGCAGCGCTCGACGCGGGCGGAAAAACCGTTGCGGTGGTTGCCAACGGACTGGACGTAGTTTATCCGGCGGAGCACAGGGGACTTAGGGAGAGCATTCTTCTTAATGATGGTTTAATAATTTCGGAGTATAAATTAAAGACAAAACCGAATGCCTATCAGTTCCCCGAACGAAACAGACTTATATGCGGCCTGGCAAAAGCGTTGTTCGTTCCCGAAGCCGCGTCGAAAAGCGGAACGATGATAACTTTGAACCTTGCCGCCGAGCAGGGGAAAGAGGTTTTTATCACGCCGTCCAACATCAATAACCCCGAAGCCTCCGGCAGCAACAAATGCCTTCAACAGGGCGCGAGAATGGCGCTTTCGGCCTCGGACGTTCTGGACTTTTACGATTTGTCCTTAGGCGCAAAATCAAAAGCGGTGCAGATAAGTTTGTCGGAACAAGTGATTCTGGACGTGCTGAAACAGGGCGAAATGCATTTCGAGGAAATTCTCGAAAAAAGCGAATTTAACGTCAACGAGCTTCAAAGTATCCTTGCGGAGATGGAAATCGACGACCTCGTCGTCAAATCCGACGGAAACTTTTACTCTTTGAGATAATGGAGAAGAAATGAAAAAACTTTTTATAGTCGAATCGCCTAACAAGGCGAAAACAATTCAGAAATACCTCGGGAACGACTACGTCGTTATGGCGTCGAGCGGACACGTGAGGGATCTGAACCCGAAGGCCTTGAGTGTGGAAATCGAAAACAACTTCAAACCTATCTACGAAGTCAACGCCGACAAAAAGGAAATCATCAAAAAACTTAAGGCGGCGGTCAAGCAGTATCCCGAAGTTTATCTCGCAACCGACCCGGACCGCGAAGGCGAAGCCATAAGCTGGCATCTTCAGAAGGTTCTGGAGCTTCCGGAAGGGCAGAAAAACCGCATAACTTACAACGAAATCACCAAAAAAGCCATACTCGACGCAATCGAACATCCGCGCGAGATAGATATGAAACTGGTGGACGCGCAACAGGCGAGAAGGGTTCTGGACAGGCTCGTGGGGTTCAAAATTTCCCCGATTCTTTCAAACAAAATCAAAACCGGCAGTTCGGCCCAAAAAGCGCAATCTGCGGGCAGAGTTCAATCGGTGGCTTTGGAAATGATTGTCACCAGAGAACGCGAAATAAGGGATTTTAAGCCAGAAGAGTACTGGACGGTTTCGGCAATGATGCTGAAAAACGGCCTTCCAAACCTCAAAAAGAACGTTGTCAAAACCACTTTCAACGACGTTGACGGCAAAAAAGTTAAACTGCAAAACAAGGAACAAACCGACAAAATCGTGGCGCAGATTGCCTCCGCAAAGCGTTTTTGGGTGGACAGCGCCGTAAAGAGCGAAGCGAAAGGTCGTCCGCAGCCTCCGTTCACGACGTCCACTCTTCAACAGGACGCTTCGCAAAAGCTCAATATGCAGGCAACCGTAACCATGCGTCTCGCGCAACAACTTTACGAGGGCGTGGACATCGGCGGCGACACCGTTGCGCTGGTTACCTATATCCGTACCGACAGCGTCCGTATCAATCCGGAAATGCAGTTTGCAACCCTCAAATTTATACGCGAGAACTACGGCGAAGCCTACGCGCCTAAACGCCCTAACGTTTACAAAACCAAGGCCGACGCGCAGGACGCGCACGAAGCCATAAGGCCTATTCACCTCGGTAGAACGCCGGAAAGCCTGTCGGGAAAAATCGACAAAAACCTTTTGCGCCTCTATAAGCTTATTTACGACCGCTATCTCGCAAGTCAGATGTCCGACGCGGTTTACGACACTTTGAAGGTGCATATAAACGGCGACGGCGCCGACGGCAGAGAATACGGCTTCAAGCTGACGGGAAGGACCGTCAAATTCGACGGCTTCACCGTGCTTTACAACCAGACTTCCTCCGACGACGAAGAGGACGACACCGCAAAAACTCTCCCTAAAATCGAAGAGGGCGACGAGCTTACGGTCAAAGAAGTTTTGCCGGAGCAAAAATTCACCAAACCGCCTTCAAGATATAACGACGCAACCATCATAAAGGCTATGGAAGAAAACGGCATCGGCCGTCCGTCCACTTACGCGCAGATCGTGTCCAAGCTCGAAAAGCAGGCATACATCAAGCGCGAAAGCAAAGCTTTGGTCCCGACGGAACTGGGGGAAGTTATATGCGACTATCTGGTGCTTCACTTCCCGCAGATTATGGACCTCAAGTTCACCGCGAAAATGGAAGGCGCTCTGGACAGAGTGGCCGAGGACGGAGTGGAATGGCAACGAGTTATCGCCAGCTTCTATCCTAAATTCCATCAGCAGCTTATGGCCGCGGGCAGAAACGGAAACAAGGTTCACATGGAAGAAAAACAATCGGGCGTCAAATGCGAAAAATGTGGCGCTACGATGGTGATAAAAGAGGGCAAATACGGCAAATTCCTCGCTTGCCCGAACTATCCGAAGTGCAAAAACATCAAGTCGCTTTCCGAAGTGGTCGGCAAATGCCCGAAATGCGGAAAGGACGTTCTGAAACGCACTTCTCACAGCGGAAAAACTTTTTACGGCTGCAGCGGTTATCCTCAATGCGACTTCGTATCGTGGGAGATTCCGGCGCCGTACTTCTGCCCGAAATGCGGCGGTGTGATGAAAGTTACCGAGCTTAAAAACGGAGTCAAATACACTTGCGTAAACAGAAACTGCGCACACTCCGAAACTATCGTCAAAAAAGAGGAACATAATTGAAAGTAAAAGTCGTCGGCGCAGGCCTTGCAGGCTGTGAAGCCGCCTATCAGCTTCTGAAAAGAGGAGCGGAGGTGGAACTGGTGGAAATGCGCCCTGAAAAATTCACTCCCGCACACAAAACCGCGGGCTTTGCCGAGCTGGTTTGCAGCAACAGCCTTAAAAGCATGGATCCGGATACCTCGTCCGGCGCTTTGAAAACCGAGCTTGCCGCCCTGGACAGCCTTATTTTGCGATGCGCATACAGCGCAAAGGTGGAAGCCGGCGGCGCGCTTGCCGTGGACAGGGTGAAGTTTTCGGCCGCGGTGGAAAATGAACTGAGAAGTTTCCCGAACCTTACCGTAACCACAAAAGAAGAAGTCGAGCTTTCGGACGAAATGCCCGTCATCTATGCAACCGGCCCCTTAACTTCCGACAGACTTTGCGACAGCATTTTTCAGAAAAACGGCAAAGATTTGCATTTTTTTGACGCAATCGCACCTATCGTTGACAAAAACAGCATAGATATGAGCAAAGCCTTTTACGGCGGAAGATACAATAAGGGCGGCGACGACTATCTGAATCTTCCTATGAATAAGGAAGAATATCTCGCTTTTTACGACGCGCTTATATCCGCCAAAACCGTCGAGCTTAAGGACTTCGAGGGCACGGAGGTTTTCGAGGGGTGTATGCCGATCGAGGTTATGGCAAAGCGAGGCGCGGACACCATGCGTTTCGGGCCGCTCAAACCGGTGGGGCTTTTCGGACCGAACGGCGAAAAGTACTATGCGGTCGTTCAGCTGAGGAAAGAAACGAGCGAAGGCGCGGCTTTCAATATGGTGGGATTTCAGACCAACCTGACGTACGGGGAGCAGAAACGCGTTTTCGGCATGATTCCGGCGCTTGGGGAAGCGGAATTTCTGCGTTACGGCGTTATGCATCGCAACACCTATCTGGACTCGCCGAGGGTTCTGGACGAAACTTTCAAACTTAAAAACAGCAAAAATATCTACTTTGCCGGTCAGATCACCGGGGTAGAGGGATATATGGAGAGCGCTATGAGCGGACTTCTGGCGGCAATTTTCCTTTACAGGGAGCAGAGGGGACTTGAAAAAGTCCTGCCGCCCCAAAGCACCGTTTGCGGCGCGCTTACCAACTACATAGCTCATTCGTCGGACAAAAATTTTCAACCGATGAACAGCAACTTCGGCATATTGCCGGACATCGCCGTTCGCGACAAAAAGCTTAGAAAAAAGCTTTACGCCGAACGCAGCAAAAACGATATTCGGGTTTTTGCGGACATCGTCAACGTTTAGCGTTGAAAGGAGATTTACATGGAATTCAGAGGTACCACAATCTGCGCAGTCAAAAAAGGCGACAGCACCGTGATTGCCGGCGACGGACAGGTCACGATGGGCGAAAGCGTGATTTTCAAGGGCACTGCGAAAAAAGTCAAACGTATTTATAACGGCAAAGTCGTTTTGGGCTTTGCGGGAAGCGTGTCGGACGCTTTTGCGCTCAGCGAAAAATTCGAAGCCATGCTCAATAAGTACGGCGGCAATCTGACGAGAAGCGCCGTCGAGCTGGTGGAGCTTTGGCGCAACGACAAAGCGAGAAAGCTGGAGGCAATGATGATCGTTGCCGATCACGACCACCTTCTCATAATTAACGGCGGCGGCGACGTCATCGAACCCGACGGCGGCGTCTGCGCGATAGGAAGCGGCGGCAACTACGCTTATTCCGCGGCGAAAGCGCTCATCGAAAACACCGATCTTTCCGCCGAAGAAATCGCAGTCAAGGCCATGCACATCGCGGCCGACATCTGCGTTTTCACAAATCACAACCTGACGGTTGAAAAGATATAGGAGGCAAGTTATGGATTTGACACCTAAACAAACGGTTCAGGAACTGGACAGATACATCATCGGTCAGTCGTCTGCCAAAAAGGCGGTTGCCATAGCTCTCAGAAATCGTTACAGAAGAAGCAAGCTTCCCGAAGAACTCAGGGAAGAGATAACCCCGAAAAACATCATTATGAAAGGCCCTACCGGCGTCGGTAAGACGGAAATTGCAAGAAGGCTTGCGAAAATCGTCAAAGCGCCGTTCGTCAAGGTGGAAGCCACCAAGTTCACCGAAGTGGGCTACGTCGGCCGCGACGTCGAATCCATGATAAGAGAGCTTGTGGAAGCCTCCATAAGAATGGTCAGGGAAGAAAAGATAAAAGAGGTTCAGCCTAAAGTTACCGAAATCGCCGAAAGAAAGGTGGTCGAAGCGGTGCTTCCGATAAGAAAGCAAAATGCCTCGGAAACGCCGGACGCACTTTTGAAGGAAGAAATTTTGCAGGAGCTTCGCCAAGGAAAACTCGACAATCTCGAGATTATGCTTGACGTGGTGGAGCAGCCGAAGCCTATTCAGCTCAATGCGCAGGAAACGCAGGAAATCGACATCGGCAGCATTTTCGGCGGCTTTATGGGCGGAAAACGCAAGAAAAAGCGCAAAGTTACCGTAAAACAGGCGATGGAAATCATTTCGTCCGACGAAGCGTCCAGGCTTATCGACGAAGACGCGATAAACACCGAAGCTCTTCGCCGCGCCGAGCAGGACGGCATCGTCTTTATCGACGAAATCGATAAGATCGCGGGCGCAGGCCGTCAGGGCGGAGGCCCGGACGTCAGCCGCGAGGGCGTGCAGAGAGATATTCTGCCGATCGTCGAAGGCTGCACCGTGAAAACCAAATACGGCAACATCAGAACCGATTATATGCTGTTTATCGCGGCGGGCGCATTCCACGTCAGTCAGATAACCGACCTCATTCCGGAGCTTTTGGGCAGATTCCCCGTGAAGGTGGAGCTCGACAACCTCACCAAGGACGACTTCGTCAAGATTCTGACGCAGGTCGACAACGCGCTTATCCGCCAATACACCGAGCTTCTGAAGGTCGATCACGTCGTGCTGAAATTCACCGACGACGCAGTGGACGAAATCGCAAAAATCACCGAAGCGGAAAACGAAACCATGGAAAATCTCGGTGCAAGAAGGCTGCACACCGTTATGGAACGCCTCATCGAAGACTTGAGCTTCAACGCGGGCGGCGACATGCCGGACACCGAGGTTACCATAGACAAGGACTACGTAGATAAAAATCTGGCGTCGAGTCTGGACGACACCAACTTCAGGAAATACATTTTATAGGAGAGGGAAATGATAAACATTCCAAAAGGTACGAAAGACGTACTGCCGTCGGAAAGCTACAAGTGGCACTACGTTGAGGACGACATCAGAAAGGTGGCGGGGCTGTTCGGACTGTCCGAAATCCGCACTCCGACTTTCGAGCATACGGAACTGTTTTTGCGCGGCGTCGGCGACACCACCGACATCGTCAACAAAGAAATGTACACCTTCAACGACAAGGGCGGAAGAAGCATAACCCTTAAGCCCGAAGGCACGGCGGGCGTTGCGAGAAGCTTTGTGGAAAACGGGCTTTCGAACTTGCCTATGCCGGTGAAAATGTATTATATAACTCCGGTCTTCCGCTACGAAAAACCGCAAGCGGGAAGGTATAGGGAGCATCACCAGTTCGGCGTTGAAATTTACGGCGCGGAAAGCTCGGCGGCGGACGTGGAGGCCATATCCATAGCAAAGACGCTGTTCGATACGGTGGGGCTTAAAAAGCTGGAGCTTAACCTCAACAGCATCGGTTGCAGAAATTGCAGAAAGGACTATAACGCGGCTCTCAGGAACTATCTTGCCGCCAACGTTTCGGAAATGTGCGCTTCCTGCAAAGAGCGTTTTGAAAAAAATCCGCTCAGGATTTTGGACTGCAAAGAAGAAAAATGCAAAAAAATCACTTTAAATGCGCCGAAAACCATTGACTTTTTGTGCAACGAGTGCAAAAATCACTTTGAGGGCGTAAAAAAAGGTCTGGACCAAGTGGGCATACCTTACGTAGTCAATCCGCAAATAGTGAGAGGGCTGGACTACTACACCCGCACGGTGTTTGAATTCGTCAGCACGGATATAGGCGCGCAGGGCACCGTATGCGGCGGCGGAAGATACAATCATCTCGTGGAAGAAGTGGGCGGAAAAGCTACGCCGGCGGTCGGATTCGGCATGGGCGTGGAACGACTTTTGAACGTTCTGGAAGCGCTGAATCTGCTGCCGGATAATCACGAGAGCGTCAAGGTTTACGTTGCGCCTATAGGCGAAGCGGCGGCGGACGCGGCGAGAGTTCTGGTTTCAAAGCTCAGAAAAGCCGGCGTATCCGCAGACACCGATCTTATGGGAAGAAGCGTAAAAGCACAAATGAAATACGCCGACAAAATCGGAGCCAAATACACGCTCTGCTTGGGCGACGACGAAATACAGCGCGGGGTAGCCACTCTCAAAAACATGCTTTCCGGCGAAAGCGCGGAAGTGAACCTCGAAAGCCTTTCAACTTACAAATTTTAACAAGAGGAATACATCTATGGCAGAATTTATCAACGGTTTGAAAAGAACAAACATGTGCGGCGACCTGACCGCAAAAGACGAAGGCAAAAACGTGGTCGTCATGGGCTTTGCCGCAAAAGTCAGAAACCTCGGCAACCTCATCTTCATCGATCTGAGGGACAGAACCGGTCTTGTGCAGATTGCGTTTGACGGCTCGAAAAACGCAGACCTCTTCGAAAAAGCGGAAGCCGTCGGAAACGAATACGTTCTCGCGGTTGCCGGCGTCGTGCAGCTGAGGACCGGCAAAAACGTCAACCCTAACATGAAGACCGGCGAAGTGGAAATTTTGGCCGCCGACGTCAGAATTCTGAACGAAGCGGAGAACCCTCCGTTCTTCATTCAGGACGACGTGAACACCCGCGAAAGCCTGAGGCTTCAATATCGTTATCTCGACCTCAGACGTCCGTATCTTCAGAACCTTCTTATGCTCAGAAGTCAGATTGCGCACGTCACCAGAAACTATCTTGCCGAAAACGGCTTTTTGGAAATCGAAACTCCGTGCCTCGGCAAATCTTCTCCGGAAGGCGCGAGGGACTATCTCGTTCCTAGCCGCGTGCACCCGGGCGCGTTCTATGCGCTTCCGCAAAGCCCGCAGCTTTACAAACAGCTTCTTATGGTGGCAGGCTACGACCGTTATTATCAGATTGCGCGTTGCTTCCGCGACGAGGATCTGAGGGCAAACCGTCAGCCTGAATTCACGCAAATCGACATCGAAATGAGCTACGTCGAACGCGACGAAGACGTTATGCAAATGGCCGAAGGCCTCATCAAACGTATCTTCAAGGAAGTCAAGGGCATAGATTTCGGGGACAAACCGTTCAGAAGAATGACCTGGCAAGAGGGTATGGACCGTTTCGGCAGCGACAAGCCTGACACTCGTTTCGGCCTCGAACTTCAAAACATCTCCGACGAAGTGAAGGACTGCGGATTTTCCGTGTTCACTTCTGCTTTGGAAAACGGCAAACGCGGCAGCGTCAGGGCAATAGTGGTTCCGGGCGGCGCGGACAAGTTCACCAGAAAGGAAATCGACAAGCTTTCCGAATTCGTCAAGGATTACGGCGCAAAAGGCCTTGCCTGGACGGCGCTTAAGGAAGGCGGCACCACCTCCAGCTTCTACAAGTTCCTCTCCGAGGACACGCAAAAAGCCATCGAAACCAAGCTCGGCGCAAAAACCGGCGACATCATCTTCGTGGTTGCTTCTCCGAAGAACAAAGTGGTTTACGACAGCCTCGGCGCGCTCAGGTTGGAGCTTGCTAAACGTTTGGATCTCGTTCCGGACAGATACGACATTTTGTGGATCAAAGACTTCCCGCTTATGGAATACAGCGACGAAGACGGCCGCTACTACGCAACTCACCACCCGTTCACAATGCCGAACATCGACGACTTGCCGCTTCTTGACAAGTTCGAAACAATCGGCGACGCAAGGGCGGTGGCCTACGACCTCGTCATCAACGGACAGGAAGCGGGCGGCGGTTCCATTCGTATTCACCATCAGGATTTGCAACATCGTATGTTCCAGCTTCTGGGACTTACCGAAGAAACCATCAAAGAGCGTTTCGGTTACTTCATCGAAGCGTTCAAATACGGCGCGCCTCCTCACGGCGGTCTCGCTTTCGGTCTGGACAGGCTGGTTATGCTTCTCGGCGGCACCGACAACATCAAAGACGTCATCGCTTTCCCGAAAGTGCAAAACGCCAGCTGCCTGATGAGCGGCGCTCCGGACTTCGTGGAAGATCAACAGCTTACGGATCTTTCCATCGCAGTCACCAAAAAAGAAAACAGAGAGGTATAATGTATGAAACTTTCATCCAAGGAACAATTTGACGCGCTTTTGGCAGGGAACAAACCCGTCGTGGTCGATTTCTTCGCCACCTGGTGCGGCCCGTGCAAAATGTTTGCGCCGACCTTCGAAGCCGCGGCCGAAAAGCACGCCGACATCGAATTTTTGAAGGTTGACGTCGACGAATTCGAGGACCTTGCCGTAAGCCTCGGCATCAGCTACGTCCCGACGATCATGCTCTTTAAGGGCGGCGAAAAGATAGACTATTTCGTCGGTCCTAAAAAAGAGGAGGACTTCGAAGCCTTCCTTAAACAAGCGTTATAATTCAGCGTAAAACCAAAGCCACGCCGGACGGCGTGGCTTTTTACGTGTTTTTCTCCATAAGCTTTTTGAGGGCCTGATTTATTTCGTTGGGCACTGCGGAAGCGGGCTTCGTCTCGCTTTCAGAGGGCGGCGCGGGGACGGCGGCGCCGGACGTTTCGACGTTTGCGGTTTTTGCCGCGCCGAAAGACGCAATCATCTGAAACATAGCTTTGGTTTTGTCGTCCAGATTCAAACCGTTAAAAAGGGCGGAAACGTCGCCCGATTTCAGCTTTTCAATCATTTCGGGGAGCTTGGAAACGTCAAAGCCGCCGCTTGGGGCGGTTTTTTGATTGCTTGAGCTGCCCTTTAAGGCAAGAAGAAGAGGAAGCACTGTCTGAAGATTCATGGTTTCACCTATCACGTTCACAGTATATGCCGAATATAAATGATGAGTGCGGAGGTGAGTATGGATTTCAAAACCTTTTCAGAAGATCACAAGGTCGCAAAAAGCCCGAATAGCTCTGCGTCCCAAAGTGAAAAAATAACCGAAAGCAATGTCAGAGAAGCCTTGGACAGCGTAAAAGGAATGTCCGAAAACGAAATAATGTCCGAAATATTCAAGCGCGCGGCCAAGGGCAAGGCGGACGGAACCTTCAACCCCGAAGCTCTTAAAAAGGCCGCGGAAAACGTCAGGCCTATGCTGACGCCGGAGCAGTGCAAAAAACTTGACGACATTCTGGGGGCTCTGTTGTAGGTGGGGAAGGACGTAATCGTTTATCTTAAAAGCCTCGGCTACGTCAGGCATCTTCCGAGCGCTTTCGACGTAAAAAGGGTGTATCCGTTCCTGAGCGCCGTAGGAGCGACCGTGGCCGATGATTTTGAAACGGAAAATTTGCCCTACGTCGAACATATCGCAACGGGCGGCAGAGTGTTTGCGCTTGCCGCAAAAACGCGAAATATGCGCGATTTTCGTCCCAAAACCGTAGGAAGAAACCTCACGGGCAAAGGGGTGGGCCTTTGCGTCATCGACACGGGCATATCCGCGCACCCCGACTTTTGCATTCCCCGAAACCGAATCGTTGCTTTCAAGGACGTTTACGGCGGCAAGGAAGAGGTTTACGACGACAACGGCCACGGCACGTTCGTTGCGGGGGTTGCGGCGGGCGGAGGAGTGGCTTCGGGAAAAGAGGTGTCGGGCGTGGCGAGCGAAGCGGATATCGTTGCCGTCAAGGCAATAGGAAAGAGCGGCGAGTGCGGACTTTTCAGCGTGCTTGACGCAATGCAGTGGGTTGTCGATAACAAGGATCGACACGGCATCAAAGTGGTTTGTATGTCGTTCGGGGCAAATCCCGTCGACTACGCGGATCCGTTGGAGCGCGGCGCGGACGTTTTGATAAAAAACGGCATAACCGTGGTTGCCTCGGCGGGGAACAGCGGCCAAGGGGGAGTGAAATCGCCCGGGACCGGAAAAAAAGTTTTGACAGTGGGGAGCGTCGATGATAATAATATTATTGCTGGCTTTTCGTCTTATGGAGAAGTTGGTGGAAAATTTAAGCCGGAAATCTATGCGCCCGGCGTTGAGATAAAGGGCGTAGGACAGGCAAACGATCTTTACGTCAGGATGTCGGGAACTTCTGTTTCCGCGCCTTACGTTGCGGGCGCGGCCGCGCTTTTATACGAAAAATATCCCGCGGCCACGCCTTGGCAAATCAAAAAGCTTTTGCTTTCGTTTTCTGACGAATTTGGCGGCGTACGGGTGCTTAACGCGTCAAAAATCGCCGAAAGTATTATGAAATAGCGGCTTTTTTAGAATTATCCGTCATTTAACGGAATTTTGCCGCAATCGACTTTACGGCCGACAAAAGCTTGTCGGCCTCTTTTTCGGTGTTGTCCACGCCTATTCCCACGCGCACGGCGCCCACGTCTAAAGTTCCGTTTGCGTTGTGCACCAGCGGCGCGCAGTGAAGCCCCGCACGAACGGCAACGTGATATTTTTCGTTCAAAATGTCGCCGACCTCCGTGCTGTCGGCGCCTTTTACGTTGAAGCTTACGACGCCCGTAAAGCAGTCGTCTGCCGTGTAAAGCGTTACGCCGGGGATTTTTTTGAGGCCGTATATGATTTTTTCCGAAAGCTTTTCGATGTGCTTTCGGGAGGCTTCGGCGTGCTTGAAGCTCCATTTGGCGCCTTCCAAAAGCCCCGCGATGCCTGCGGCGTTAAGGGTGCCCGCTTCCAAGCTTTCGGGAGGGGACTTCGGCATATAAACGCTGTCACTGTCGGTTCCAGTTCCGCCTAAAAGAAGCGGTCTGACGTTCAGATTTCGCTTGAAAATCAGAAAGCCCGTTCCTTGCGGGCCGTGAAGGCCCTTGTGTCCGGGTGCGGCAAGCATGGATATATTCATTTCCTTGACGTTGATTTTCGTCAGCGGTACTGCCTGCGCGCCGTCTGCAAGCAGGGTAACATTGTGGAGGTTGCATATTTTCCCGATTGCGGCAAGATCCGTGGTCATGCCCGTTACGTTGCTTTGTGCGGTAACGACGGCAAGGCGGGTGTCGTTGCCAAGCATACGTTCGAAGTGGGCGGGATTTATTTTTCCGAAGCGGTCGGGATTGAGAACCGATAGGGAGATTACGTTTTCGTCCTTAAGCTTAAAGAGCGGGCGGAGAACGCTGTTGTGCTCCAGAGCCGTGGTTACGACGTGCGTTTTGGGTATAACCGTTCCGAATATCGCAAGGTTCAGGGCCTCGGTGCAGTTTTTGGTGAAAACCAGTTCGTAGTCGTCGTCCGCGCCGAGCGCCGACAAAAGATAGGCGCGCGCGTTTTCCACCAGCATACTTGCGCGGATAGCGTCTCTGTGCGCTCCTCGGCCGGGATTTGCGCTGTTTTTAAGTTCTTTTACGACGGCTTTTCGGACGGATTTTGGCTTAAAACGCGAAGTGGCCGCATTGTCGAAATAAATCATATAACCTCCGTAACGCAAATTTTGTTTTTACAATATAATATATTAAAAAGCTCGGAGATAAATTCTAAGGCATATTCCGCCGAGACGAGTTTTCTACATAAAAAATCGAGGTGGGGTATGGTTTATCTTCTGACGGCGTTCCGCTCGAGGGCGCATACTTTGAGATTTTACGATCTTTTGAGGTCCTACAAGGTTAATTGCAGGGTGGTGAACACGCCCAAAGAGGCGAAGGTCGGCTGCGGAATTTCGGTGAAATGCGGGCCGGAGGCTTCGGGCTACGTCAATTTGTCTCTCCTGAAAACGGGGTTTCCGACATTCATCGGAGTTTTCAAGGTAACGGAGGAAGGCGGCAAAAAGAATTTTTTGAAGATTTTCTGACAAAAACCAAAGGTCGGATAATGTCGCTTTGGCGAATAAAAATAATTTTTTTGAATTTATTTGATTTTTTTGTAAAAAATAAAAAAATCACAAAATTTGCTTAAAAATCGCCAAAAATTTCTCAAAATCAAAAATAATCTTTTGAAATCAATAATTTTTGCCATTGACAGAAAGTTTATTTTTTGCTATCGTAGAACTCGTAAAAAAAAAGGGGGAGAAATTTTTACGATGGCACAAAAATCAACTATATCGCAACTTGCAAACACGGCGAAGAACAGAATTCGCCAAGGCTACGGTTTCAGGGGTAACGCGGCTTTGAAAATAGATCCGAAAAGGATTTACTCGGCAGAGAGAACGACGGTGTTTTCCTCGGACGTCGTGGACTGCTACAGAATTTACGACGCCATTCTGCGCGCCGAAAAGAGCGTCGAAAGTCCGCTGAAGCTGCTTATCGACTACGACTATTTCGAAAGACTGGGGCAGGAATAAAAACAACGCTACATTTTCAAATTGTCGGAAGCTTACATAAGCGTAAAACGGCAACTGGAGGACAAACGCGGCGTAAAATAGAAAAAGATTTAGGGCGACGGGCCAAAATAGGCTCGGTCGCTCGTTTTTTTTGTTGCAGGCGTTTGGAGATTTGGCTATAACGTGCTAAAATATATACGGAGATATTTATGTACGATTTATCTATTGAACTCAACGAACAACAGATACGGGCCGTCGAAGACACCGACGGTCAGATTTTGGTTATCGCAGGTGCAGGCAGCGGCAAAACCCGCGTGCTTATTTCGAGGATAGCCTATCTCATAAAAAATTGCGGCGTCGATCCGTACGAAATTCTGGCCATAACCTTCACTAACAAGGCGGCCAAGGAAATGCTGGAGAGGCTTCACGCCGCGGTGGGCGAGAACGCAAACGTGTGGGCAATGACGTTCCACAGCTTTTGCGCGCGCATTCTGCGCCGCGACGCGGACAGGATAGGTTACACGTCTAACTACACGATTTACGACGAAAGCGACAGAGAAAAAACCATAAAAAGGGTGTGCGCGGATCTCAAAATCGAGGATCAGAAGCAAAAGGAAAGGATCGTATGCTACATTTCGGACGCAAAATCCTTCGGAATGACTCCGCCAAAGTTCAGGCTGGAATACGCGCACCTCAAGGACGCCGACCTTGCCGCCACCGTTTACGAGCAGTATCAGGAAAAGCTTTTAGAGTCCAACGCAATGGACTTCGACGATTTGCTTTTGAACGCCGTAAACTTGTTTTTGACGTGTCCGGACGTTCTGGAGAGGTATCAGAACCGCTTCCGCTACATAAACGTCGACGAATTTCAGGATACGAACGCCACGCAGTATCTTCTCATAAAGCTGCTTGCGGGAAAGCACGGCAACATTTTTGCCGTCGGCGACGAGGATCAGAGCATATACAGCTGGCGCGGCGCGGAAATAAAGAACATTCTGGACTTCAAAAAGGAGTTTCCGGAAGTCAAAACCTATATGCTGGAGCGCAATTACCGCTCCACTTCGCAGATTCTTAACGCCGCAAACCGCCTTATCGCAAACAACAAACAGCGCCTTGCCGCCAAAAATCTTTGGACCGACAAGACCGACGGCGAGCAAATTGCCGTTTGCAGCGCAGGCTCCGACCGCGACGAAGCGGACTACGTCGTCAAACAGATAGACATGCTGCGCCGCACGGGCTATAAATATCGCGACATTGCGGTTTTGTCCCGCATAAACGCGCTCAGCCGCACCTTCGAAGAAAAATTCAACGCTTACGGCATACCGTACAAGGTTTACGGCGGCTTCAAGTTCTACGAAAGGAAGGAAGTCAAGGACGTTCTGGCCTATTTCAAGGTCGTAAGCAATCCGAAGGATGAGGAGAGCATACTCCGAATTATCAATTTTCCTAAACGCGGCATCGGCGACGGGGCGATAAACGAAATTTCGGCTTTCTGCAAAAGCGAAGGGCTGGACCTTGTGGACGGCATTTTGGGGATAGATTCCGCCACCGTTTCGACGGGAACGAAGAAAAAGATTTCCGCATTCCGCGACGTTTTGTGCCGACTGATGCAAAACGAACAGACGATGTCCATGACCGACTACGCAAAAAGCGTGCTGGAAGTGTCGGGGCTTGAAAATTTCTACAAATCGTCCGAAGAGGAGGCCGACAGGCTGGAAAACGTCAACGAGCTTTTGTCGTCCATTGCCTATTTCGCTTCCGACAACGAGGGCGCAACTATGTCCGACTTTTTGCAATCGGTTGCGCTGGTGTCCGACACAGACGACATTCTGGACGACGACTTCGTAACGCTGGCCACCGTGCACGCGGTGAAAGGCTTGGAGTTTGCCGCCGTGTTTATCGTGGGACTGGAGGAGAACATTTTCCCTCTCGAACGATGCGTCGACAAAGGCGAGCTGGAGGAGGAAAGACGGCTTATGTACGTTGCCGTTACGAGGGCCAGAAAAAAGCTGTTCTGCACTTATGCGGGGCGTCGTTTCAGGTTCAACTCCGTCGTTTACAACAGAAAAAGCCGTTTCATAGACGAAATGAAGGGCGCGTCGGCGGAAAAACCGCAGATTCCTGCGCGTCCGCAAAATCTTTTCGCACCGCAGCCTAAAACGCAAAAAGCCACCACGCCGCTTCTGGATCTTGCGGCAAAACCAAAAACCATAAGCACCGATTTTTCCGCGTTCAAGGTGGGAACTAAGGTGAAGCATAAAAAGTTTGGGGAAGGGGAAATAATTGCAGTGTTCGGCGACGGCATGGATATGGCCGCGCAAATCAAATTTCAGACGGTGGGCGTGAAAAAGCTGCTGCTTCTTATCGCTAACCTCGAAATCGTGGAGTAAATTATGGACAGAATGAAAGAGCTGGTGGAGCTTCTGAACCACTACGCCAAAATGTATTACACCTACGACGCGCCGATAATCGCCGACGCCGAGTACGACAAGCTCTACGACGAGCTTAAAGCCCTCGAGGAATTTACGGGGGTGGTTTTGCCGAATTCTCCGACGAGGCGCGTCGGCGGCGAAACGCTTAAGGAATTTAAGGAATATCGCCACAGCCACAAGCTTTACAGCCTTGACAAGTGCCAGTCGAAAGAGGAATTTGCTCTTTGGGCAAGCCGCACCGAAAAAGCTTTGGGATATATGCCTGAGCTTACCGTGGAATACAAGTTCGACGGTCTTACGGTGAACCTCGTTTACGAAGGAGGCAATCTGATTTCCGCGGCAACGAGAGGCAACGGACTTGTGGGCGAGGACATCACGGCGCAGGCAAAAACCATCAAAAACGTTCCGCAAACGATAGATTACAAAGGGCACGTCGAAGTTCAGGGCGAGGGCATAATGCGCTTGTCGGTTTTGGAAAAATACAACAAAAAGTATCCCGACGACAGGCTCAAAAACGCGCGCAACGCCGCGGCGGGCGCCATCAGAAATCTCGATCCGAAAGTTACCGCCAAACGAAATCTTGACGTCATGTGCTACAACGCCGAAGGCGATCCCGACTTTTCCACGCAGGCCGAAATGCGTGATTTTATCATAAAAAACGGCTTCGGAACGGTGGATTATTTCAAAACCGTGAAGACCGTGAAAGACGCTTACGCACGGATGGACGAAATCGAAAAAGCTCGCCCGACGCTGGACTTTTTGATTGACGGAATAGTTTTCAAGGTCAACGACGTTTCGGCAAGAGAAACCTTGGGAGAAACGGAAAAATTTCCGAGATGGGCCGTTGCCTACAAATTCAAAGCAGAGGAGGCAACCACCGTTATGAAGGACGTGGTGTGGCAGGTTTCGAGAACCGGCAAACTGACTCCGCTTGCAGTGCTTGAGCCGGTGGACCTTTGCGGCACGACGGTCAGGCGCGCCACCTTGAACAACTACGGCGACATTCTGAAAAAGAAAGTCAAAATCGGAAGCCGCGTTTTCATCAGGCGTTCCAACGACGTAATTCCTGAAATACTGGGCGTGGCGGAGGATTATCCTGATTCGAAACCCGTCGAAAAGCCGAAATTCTGCCCTGAATGTGGCAGTCCGGTGAGGGAAGAAAACGTGTTTTTGTATTGCACCAACGACGTCAGCTGCGCGCCGCAAATAGTTTCCAAAATCACGCACTTTGCCGAAAAGGCCGCAATGAACATCGAGGGCCTTTCGGACAGAACCGTGGAGCAGCTTTACAACGATTTGCAGGTCAAGGAGTTTTCCGACCTCTATCGCCTCACTTTTGACGAGCTTATGACGCTTGACGGATTTAAGGACAAAAAGGCGCAGAATCTTTTGGATTCAATAGAAAAGAGCAAGGAAACCACTCTCCAAAGATTCTTGTACGCGCTGGGCATTCCGAACATCGGACAAAAGGCTGCAAAAGAGCTTGCCAAAAAGTTCGGGACGCTTGACGCAGTCAAATCGGCGACCGTGGAAGATATTCAACAAATCGACGATTTTGGCGAAATTATGGCCAAATCGGTGGTAAATTACTTTGAAAAACCCGCTAATTCAGAACAGTTGCGGCTTTTGGAAGAGGCAGGAGTGCGGTTTGTCGATAGCGATAATTCGGCTGACGACAGCGGAAGCTTTGCGGGGCTTAGGGTGGTTTTGACGGGCACGCTTTCAAAGTTTAAGCGCAGCGAAGCGCAGAAGCTTATAGAGGACAGAGGCGGCGAAGTGCTGTCGACGATTTCCTCGAAGGTCAATCTGGTGGTTGCCGGAGAAGAGGCCGGAAGCAAACTGCAAAAGGCCTTGAAAGCGGGCATAAAAATCGTGGACGAAGCGGAATTTGAGAGTATGTTATAAAGGTTCGGGCGAAATTTGTCGCCCGAATTTTTTTGCGTTTTTTGAAAATATTTTGCCAAGCGGCGCAAATATCGTTGAAAAATATGAAATAGTATGCTAAAATTGATGTAATTATTTTTATGCGGTGCGTGCGTATGCGTGTAGGTAAACTTACGAACGCCGAACTCGACGAAATCGTTTTCGGCAGGTTAAAACTGAAAAATCCCGAAGTGCTGTTCGGCGCGGGACTGGCGGAGGATTGCGCGGCCGTGAAAACGGACCAAACCGTTCTCGTTACCACCGATCCCATAACCGCCGCAACTTTCGACGTGGGCAGACTGTCGGTGGACGTGTCGGCAAACGACATCGCAAGCTCGGGAGGCAAACCGTTTGCGTGTCTGCTCACCATCATCGTCCCGCCGGACGCGGAGCTTCAGACCGTTAAAGACATAATGACAGACGCCGTGCGCCGCGCAGACGAAGCGGGCATCGACATCATCGGCGGGCATACCGAATTTTCGGACGCCGTCGTCAGGCCGATAACCAGCGTTACGATGTTCGGCACCTGCAAGAGAGCGGTTAAAAGCTCGGGGGCAAAGGTCGGCGACGCGGTTATGGTGACGAAAACGCTCGGAATAGAGGGAACGATCATTCTCGCCGCAGAACGCGGGAGAGAAATAGGGCTGACGGACGAAGAACTTGCGGAAGCGGAGAGCCTTAAAGAAAAACTGAGCGTTCTTAAGGAAGGCGAAGTGCTTGCGGGGCTTTCGTCGGTGCACTGTATGCACGACGTTACGGAGGGCGGAATATTCGGCGCCGCGGCTGAAATTTCGGAAGCGGCGAAGGTCGGAATCGAAATTTATGCGGACAAGGTTCCGTTTCTCCCGATTACGGACAAAATTACAAAAGCTTTGGGAGCAGACAAATTCAGGTTCATATCGTCGGGTAGTATGCTTTTTACGACGTCCGAACCGCAAAGGGCAATCGAGGCTTTGGAAAAAGCGGGCGTTTCGGCCGCAGTTATCGGAAAAATCACTAAAGAAGGCGCATTCGCAGTGTTCGGAAACGAAAAGGTTGCCGTTACGGTGGACGCGGACGAACTTTTGAAGGTAGGTAAAAAATGAACAGTATGACCGGCTACGGAAAAGGATTCGCCGAAGCCGACGGCAGAAAAATCACCGTCGAAATGAAATCCGTCAACAGCAAAAATCTCGATTTGAACGTCAGAAGTCCAAAAGCGTTGTACTTTGCGGAGGACACCGTCAGAAAAACCGTCAAAAGCTTTTTTATTCACGGTCGCATAGACGTTTTCATCACCTACGAAAACACTTCCGACGACGCTTCCGGCGTTATGGTGAACGACGCTCTGGCGTCCGAATACGTGCGCATTGCCGAATATCTTGCTTCGGAATATAATCTCGTCAACGACTTTTCGGTGTCGGCTCTTATGAAAAGCCCGGACGTCATCTCTTCGGTTGAAACCGAGGACGACGAAGACGCTTTGGAAGCTTTGGTCGTCGCAGCGACGAAAGAGGCGGCAAAAGGAATGGAGGAAAAACGCGGCAGAGAGGGACTGGGGCTTTACAACGATTTCAAAGTCAAACTGCAAAACCTCAGGGATTATCTCGCCGAAGTCAGAAACCGCGCGCCGTCCGTTATGGAAAACTATCGCGAAAAACTGGTGTCGAGGGTAACGAGATATTTCGAAGGGGTTGACGAAGACGCCGAAAACAGGCTTATTTCCGAAATTTCTTCCTATGCCGACAAGGTTTGCATCGACGAAGAAATGCAACGCCTCGGAGCGCATATCGACAACTTCGAGTACAATATGGAGCAGCCGGGCGCCATCGGTTCGCAGCTCAACTACTACACGCAGGAAATGAACCGCGAAGCCAACACCATGGGCAGCAAGGCGAACGACCTCGGCATCACCAACCTCGTCATTGCCATGAAAAGCGAAATCGAAAAACTGAGGGAGCAGGTGCAGAACATTGAGTAACGACAGGAAAAACAAATTCGTCAGCATAGGCTACGGAAACGTCGTGAATTCGGATAGGGTTCTGGCGGTGCTTTCCGTTTCGGGCCATGCGGCGCAACGCAGGCTTAAAATCGCCGAGGAGCAAGGCAAACTTATCGACGGCACCTGCGGCAGAAAAACCAGAGCGATCATAGTCTTGGACCAGGACGGCTGCGTTCTTACCACAGGCCTCAACGCCCAAACCTTAACGGACAGGTTAAACGGAGAAAACACAGACGATGAATAAGGGCATACTTTTGGTTATATCCGGCCCGTCGGGTTGCGGCAAAGGCACGGTAATAAAAGAGGTTATGAAGGAGGGCAACTTCTTCTACAGCGTTTCGGCGACCACAAGAGCGCCGAGAGAAGGCGAAATCCACGGCAAGCACTACTTTTTCGTTTCCAGAGAAAGGTTTGACGAAATGGTGCGCAACAACGAATTTTTGGAATACACCGAAACGTACGGAAACTGCTACGGCACCCCGACCGCGCCCGTTATGGCGGAGCTGGAAAAGGGAAAGGATATTATTCTGGAGCTTGACGTCGTGGGAGCGGTGAACGTGAAGAGGAATTATCCCGACGCGCTTTTGGTGTTTTTGCTTCCGCCGTCGAGGGAGGAGCTTATTTCGCGCCTCGTGGGACGCCACACCGAAAACGAAGAACAACTGAAAAAGCGCATAGCTTATTTCGACAAAGAAATGGAACTTTCCGACGAGTACGACTTCAAGGTGCTTAACGACGTTCCTCAAAGAGCGGCGGCGGAAATTATTGAGATTCTTGCCGCAAGAAAACAAAATACCAAATAAAAATAAAAATTAAAAGCTGCGGAGCAATCCGCGATATAAAGGAGATGTTAATATGTTAATTGACCCACCTATCGACAAACTTATCACCAAGGCAGAATGCCGCTACGCTCTGACCGTGGCAGTCAGCAAACGCGCCCGCACCATTCAGGCGCAGGATAAGGACAAACTCGTCAACGGCGAAAAGCCTATTTCCATTGCCTGCAAAGAGATTTACGAAGGCAAACAAAAGATTCAGAGAGATTAGTATGCTTAAAGGCAAAACCGTCGTTTTGGGCGTTTCGGGAGGCATTGCCGCGTATAAGAGCTGCGAGGTTGCGTCGAGGCTTAAAAAGTTGGGCGCAAACGTCATTGTTCTCATGACGAAGCACGCCACCGAATTCGTCACACCTCTTACGTTTGAAACGCTGTCGGGAAACCGCGTCGTTTTTGATATGTTCGACAGGAACTTCGTGTTCAGCACGGAGCATATTTCCGTTGCAAAGGCGGCGGACGTTTTCGTGGTTGCTCCGGCAACGGCGAACCTCGTTGCCAAGCTTGCGGGAGGTATTGCCGACGATATGCTCACCACTACGGCGCTTGCAACCAAGGCCCCTATGGTGATTTGTCCGGCTATGAACACCAATATGCTTGAAAACGCCGAAACGGAAAACAACCTTCGTCATCTTGAAGAAAGAGGCGTTCACGTTTTGTACGGCGAATCGGGCAGGCTTGCTTGCGGGGACGTAGGAAAGGGAAGAATGGCGGAACCCGAAGTCATTTCGGACTACGTTGAAAATCTGTTGCAACCGGTCAGGGATTTTAAAGGCAAAAAGGTTCTTATCACCGTGGGCGGCACTGAGGAGCCTATCGACGAGGTAAGGTGCATCACCAATCGTTCTTCCGGCAAAATGGGTATGGCCATCGCAAAAGCGGCGGCGGACAGGGGCGCGGAAGTGGTTATCGTCAAAGGGAAAGTGTCGGTGCCTACGGCGGACGGCGTTTCCGAAACCGTTGAGGTGAAAACCACGAACGATATGTATAACGCGGTGAAGGCGCGGGCTAAGGAGTGCGATCTTTTCGTGATGGCGGCGGCTCCGGCCGACTATAAGATTGCGGAGAAGTTTTCCGGCAAGATGAAGGCCGAAAAGATAACTTTGACTTTGGAGAAAAATCCCGACGTTGCCAAAATGGTCGGCGAACTGAAAACCGACGGGCAGAAGCTGGTGGTTTTCTCCGCGGAAACCGAAAACCTCATCGAAAACGCAACCGAAAAACTCAAAAAGAAACACGCCGACATGGTGGTTGCAAACGACGTTACCCAAAAAGGCGCGGGCTTTGGCTCGGACACCAACGTCGTCAGCATAATCACCCCGGACGGAAAGCGGTGGGACAGCGGCGTTATGGAAAAAAGCAAAATCGCAAACGTTATTTTGGACAAAATAAAAGAGGTCGGAAAGTGATTTGTGAAGTAATCGTCGACATCTCGTCGAGCGAAATCGACAGAGTGTTCGACTACAAAGCGCCGTCCGACGTTTTGCCCGGCACCAGAGTTCTGGTTCCGTTCGGCGGCAAAACCACGGAAGGCTTCGTCATCGGCCTGAAAGAGCAATCGGACGTCCCCGAGGACAAGCTGAAAGAAATCGAAGCTATTCCCGATCCGTTCGTCGCAATAAGCCCCGATAGACTCGAGCTTATGCGCTTTATGTGCCGGAAATATCACCTCAGAAAGATCGACGCTCTGAGGCTTTTTATTCCGTCCAAAATGCGTGGCGGAGGAGTAAGGGACATAATGCTTCCGTTCTGCACGCTGACGGACGACGCCGAAAAAATCATAGAAAAACTTTCTTCAAGGGCAAAACAACAAATCGAGTGCGTCAGGTATCTTAAGGATAAAGGCGATTTCTCGGCGGAGCTTAACAAACTTTTCGGTTCGGCCGCAGTTTCGGCCCTTAAGGAAAAAGGCTACTTAAAAACCGAAGATGTGCATGTCAAACGAAAACCCGAGGCCGCGGCGTTCGAGGCCAAAAAGGTGGTTCTTACCGCCGCGCAGCAGGCGGCCGTGGACAGAATTTTGGCGTCGGGCAAAACGGAAGTTCTGCACGGGGTTACGGGTTCGGGCAAAACCGAAGTGTATATGGCGGTCATAGAAGAGGTTGTCAAAAAGGGAAAAACGGCGATAGTTCTCGTTCCCGAAATAAGCCTGACGCCGCAAATATTCGGTCTCTTCAGGTCGCGTTTTTCGGACGCCGTGGCCATACTTCACAGCGGACTGTCGGACGGCGAACGCTACGACGAGTGGAAAAGGATACTTGAGGGCGAAGCGAAAATCGTCATCGGGGCAAGGTCCGCAATCTTTGCGCCGGTTGAAAACATAGGCGTCGTCATAATCGACGAAGAGCACGACGGCAGCTACGTTTCCGAATCGAACCCGCGCTACGACGCAAAAGTCATAGCCGAGTTCCGCGCAAAGCAATGGGGCGCGCCGCTGGTTCTGGGGAGCGCGACTCCGTCGGTGGAAACCTATTACGCCGCAAAAACCGGTCGCTACGGTTTGTTGGAGCTTAAAAACCGCATCAATCAAAAGGCTATGCCGGAAATCGAAATCGTTGACATGAGCCGCGAAATAAGGCTTGGGAACCGAGATATTCTGTCGAAACCCTTAAAAACCGCAATGGAAGACGCGCTTTTTAGGGGCGAACAGGTCATATTGTTTTTGAACAGGCGCGGTTATTTCAGCTACTTTATGTGCAGGGACTGCGGCTATATCGCAAAATGCGAAAGTTGCGACGTGTCGCTGACGTATCATAAGACGGAAAACCGCCTGAAATGCCATTGCTGCGGGAAGACTTACAGAATGATGAGCTGTTGTCCGAGCTGCGGAAGCGAACGCATCAGGCAAGGGCATATCGGCACCGAGCAGGTGGCCGAAGAGGTTGCAAAACGCTTCCCGAACGCAAAAGTTCTCAGAATGGACAACGACACCACCCGCACCAAAAATTCGCACAAAAACATACTGGAAGCTTTCAAATCGGGCGAAGCAAACGTGCTTGTCGGCACGCAGATGATCGCAAAAGGCCACGACTTTTCAAACGTAACGGTGGTGGGTATTCTGGAAGCGGACTACAGCTTGTATCTTTCGGACTACAGAAGCAACGAGCGCACGTTTCAGCTCGTTACGCAGGTTGCGGGGCGCGCAGGCAGAGGAGAAAAGGGCGGCAAGGTTTATCTTCAGACCTATACGCCGAGACACTACGTTTTCCGCTACGCTTCGGCATACGACTACGAGGGCTTTTTCGGCAAAGAATTAAACAGCCGCGAAACGGCAAAGTTTCCGCCGTTTGCCGTCATCGTCAGGGTGCTGGTGGCTGCGGCCGAGGACGCCGAAGCCAAAAAGACCGCGCGCGGAATATACGACGACCTGACTAAATTCAAAAAAGAAAAATCCGACGCATTCATCTATTTTCAGGGCATGAAATCGCCGATAGAACGCGCGCAGGATTTGTTCAGATACCAGATTCTTATGCGTATCGGGGCCGACCGCTTTGACGGCGTTATCGACGAAATTTACGAGGCGGCAGACCGATATAAAAACAAAAAGAACACGGTTTTTGTGGAAATCAATCCGCAGAACCTCAATTAGGAGAAATTATGGCAAGAAGATTTATCGTGAAGGAACCCGATCCCGTTCTGCATAAAAAGTGCAAACCCGTTGAAAAATTCGACGACAAGCTCGGCGAACTTTTGGACGACATGCGCGAAACCATGCTCTACGCCGACGGAGTGGGGCTTGCCGCACCGCAGGTTGGCATTTTGAGAAGGCTTGCCGTCGTGGAGGTTGACGACTTTTACGTCGAACTCATAAATCCGGTTATAACCAAAGCCAAAGGCGAACAAGTGGGGCCGGAGGGTTGCCTGTCGGTGGAAAACTATCATTGCAGAGTGAAACGTCCGTACGAAATCACCGTCGAATATCAGGATCGTTACGGCAAACGCCTTAAGCTCAAAACCGAAGGTTTTGTCGCAAGGGCGTGCTGTCACGAAATCGACCATCTGGACGGGATTTTGTTCGTCGATCGTTTCTACGACGACAAGGTTGACGCCGAAGACGAGGTGGAAAGCAAATGAAAATAGTTTTTATGGGTACGTCGGATTTTTCCGTATGCTGCTTAAAAAAACTTCTGGACGAAAAGTTTGACGTCGTCGCCGTCGTAACCCAACCCGACAAGGTCAGGGGCAGAAGAGAAGCGGAGAGCTTTTCGCCTGTAAAAAAACTGGCGCTGGAGAGAGGCGTCAGGGTTTTGCAATACGAAAAAGTCAGCCGAGAGGGTATGGACGATCTGAGGGCTATAGGCCCCGACGTCATCGTTACCGCGGCGTTCGGTCAAATTTTGTCGGAGGAGCTTTTGCGCCTTCCGCCGATGGGCGTCCTGAACGTCCATGCGTCGCTTCTTCCGAAATACAGGGGCAGCGCGCCGATTCAGTGGGCGATAATCAGCGGCGAAAAGAAAACCGGCGTAACCATCATGAAAACCGCCTACAAGGTGGACAGCGGCGATATGCTTTTGACGAAAGAAACCGACGTTTTGCCGACCGACACCGCAGGCACCATGTTCGATAAGCTTGCCGAAATCGGCGCCGAGGCCTTGACCGAGGCTTTACGCCAAGTGGAAAACGGCACCGCAAAATTCACTCCGCAAAACGAAGCGGAAGCAACGCATTATCCGAGGTTCAAAAAAGAGGACGGCGAGATAAATTTCGACAAAACGGCCTCAGAGCTCGATTGCTTCGTAAGGGGCGTTACGCCTTGGCCCGGCGCATTTTCAAAGCTAAACGGCAAGACGTTTAAGGTTTTTGCCGTCGAAAAAACGGAAGGAAAGGGCGACGCGGGCGAGATAATTTTTGCCGACAGCAAACGCGGACTTGTGGTCGCGTGCCGCGGCGGCGCGGTAAGGCTTAAGGAAATTCAGCCCGAAAACGGCAAAAGAATGTCCGATTCGAGTTTTCTTTTAGGACACGCTCTGACGGTCGGCGACAAGTTCGGAGGCTGAAATGACGTACACCGAAACAGCTTACAAAATTTTAACCAAGGTCTATCAGGACGGCGCTTACAGCAACATCGAACTGCATAAGGAGCTGGAATCTTCCGACGAGGCCGCTTTGGTTACGAGGATCGTTCTGGGCGTTCTGGATAAGGACACCGAACTTGAATACATAGTTGCAAAAATCTGCCAAAAACCGCCTAAAAGCGCGGTCAAAATCATTTTGAAGCAGGGCATTTACTGCGTCAGATATATGGACAGTCTGCCCGATTACGCAGTCGTCAACAATCACGTCAACCTTGCAAAAAAAACAGGACTGGGGGCGTATGCGGGCTTTTTGAACGCAACGCTGAAAACCGTCATAAGGGAGAAGGTTACGCTTCCCGACAAGGAAGCAGATCCTGTGGGGTACTTCAGCGTCAAGTATTCGAAGCCGAAGTGGCTGGTTCAGAAATTGTTTTCCGATTACGGCCGCGCGGACGCCGCAAAAATCATCACCGCAAAACCCAAAAAATTTGCGCATATAAGGCTGAACAGCCTGAAAATGACCAAAAACTCCTTCGAGTGCTATGCAAAAAAGCACAATTTAGAATACTCCGAGTCAACCGTGGGCGGCTACTACGTCAAGGATTGTCCGGAAATTAAGAGGCTTTTTTCGGACGGAAGGATAACTTATCAATCGGAAACCAGCGTTATGGCCGCGCTTGCGGTTGCACCGAAAGAAGGTTCGATGATTCTCGACCTTTGCAGCGCGCCGGGCGGAAAAGCGGTGCTTCTTGCAGAACTCGACAAGGGCGGAGCCGTGCTTGCCTGCGACGTTCACGAACACAGAGTGGAGCTTGTGAAGGCCTACGCAAAGCGCATGGGCGTAACCAACGTGCAGACGGTTAAGCTGGACGCAAGAAAGTTTTACAAAAACTTCGAAAACCGCTTCGATTACGTGCTTTGCGACGTGCCGTGCAGCGGACTGGGCGTTGTGTCCTCGAGGCCCGACATTTTGCTGAACAAAAAGCCCGAGGACATTCAGGGCCTTACCGAAATTCAAAAAGCTATTTTGTCGAACGCGGCGAAATACCTCAAAGTCGGCGGCGCGCTCGTGTACAGCACCTGCACCGTCATAAAGGAAGAGAATATACGCCAGGTCGAGAATTTTTTGCGGGAGAATCCGAATTTTTCTTTGGAGAAAATCGACCTTCCGCCAAATAACGACGGGACGCTTCAAATTCTTCCGAGCGACAAGCTCGACGGATTTTTCATTGCGAGAATGGTGAAACATGCCTAGCCTTTTAGATTATTCAAAAACCGAGCTTGCCGAAATTCTGTCCGCCTACGGGCAACCGAATTTCAGGGCAAAACAGCTTTTTTCGTGGCTTCACAAGGGAGTCGGGTTTTCGGGTATGACGAATATGCCTAAAAGCCTCGTCGAACGGTTGGAAGCGGACGGATATAGGGCGGAAGGCGTAAAGATTATCGAAAAAATCGTGGCCAGGGACAAGACGACCAAATACTTGTATCTGCTTGCCGACGGCAACGTCGTGGAAGGCGTGCTTATGCGCTACAAGTACGGCAACACGCTTTGCGTTTCGACGCAGGTCGGCTGCCGTATGAACTGCGCTTTCTGCGCTTCGGGGATAGGCGGACTCGTCAGAAATCTGACTGCCGGCGAAATCTTGGGGCAGATAGTCGCCGTCAACCGCGACGAAGGCGGAACGCTTGAAAAAAGAGCGGTAACGAACGTCGTTCTGATGGGCTCGGGTGAGCCTTTGGACAACTACGACAACGTGACGAAATTTCTGCGGCTCTTGGGCGAAGCGGACGGCATCAACATAAGCGAAAGGAACGTCAGCCTGTCTTCATCGGGACTTGCGCCGAAGATAAAACAGCTTGCGGACGACGGCTTCACTGTTACGATGACGCTGTCGCTTCACGCCCCGACGGACGAAATCCGCCTGAAAATTATGCCCGTAACCAAGGCTTACGGCATAAAAGAGGATATAGACGCGCTGCATTATTACTTTGAAAAAACGGGCAGGCGCGTTATTCTGGAATACGCAATGGTCAAGGGAGTCAACGACTCGGACGAGTGCGCCGTGAAGCTTGCGGCGATTTGTCGGGGGTTCCCGTGCCACGTCAACCTCATAAGGCTGAACAAGGTGAAAGAAAAAAATCTTTCCTGCAGCGACAACTGCGACAGGTTTTTGAAGAAGCTGGAAAGTTTGGGCGTTTCGGCAACGCTCAGGCGAAGCATGGGCAGCGACATCGAAGGCGCATGCGGACAACTCAGGCGAAGGTATATAGATGAGAGGAATAGTAACTAAGGGCGTAGCTTCCGTTTTCGACGTGGAAACGCAAAGCGGGGAAAAGGTAACGGCTCTTGCAAGAGGAAAACTTAAGCGCGGCGGCGAAATTTACGTCGGCGACACGGTGGAGCTTTCAAAGGAAGGCTCGCGCTTTGTCATAACCGAAGTTCTTCCTCGGAAAAATTGCCTCATCAGACCTTACGTTGCCAACGTGGACGTGGTTTTTGCGGTCATCGCGCCCGTTCCGAAGCCCGATCTCACGCTTGTGGACAAGCTTATCGTTGACGCGTTTACGGCAGAAGTCGAGCCGATTATCGTGGTGAACAAATCGGACTTGGACGATAAGCTGACGGAAGAAATCGCCGCCGAATATAGAAACGTCGCCAAAGTGGTGGCGGCGTCGGCAAAAACGGGGGAAGGGGTGGACGAAATCGTGTCTTTTGCCAAAGGCAAAACCGCTTGCTTTGCGGGGCAGTCTGCCGTCGGAAAATCCAGCCTGTTAAACGCCGTGCTTAAAAGCGACGTTCTTAAAACCGGCGGATTGTCGAAAATCGAACGCGGCAGACACACCACCAGAGTTTCCGAAATCGTGAAGGTGGGGGACGCAAGGTTCGTGGATACCTGCGGTTTCAGTATGCTCGAACTGCCGCAAAAATTCGATCCGGCAAAATTGCAATATTTTTACGACGATTTTTCGGACTACGCCGCAACTTGCCGTTTTCGCGGTTGCTCGCACACCACAGAGCCCGATTGCGAGGTAAAGAAAGCGGTGGAGAGCGGAAAAATTTCCAAAGCGCGCTACGACAGATACGTCGAGCTATACAACGAACTTAACGAAAAATGGAGGAAACGTTATGACTGACGTCAAAATTGCGCCGTCGATTCTGAGCGCAGACTTTGCAAAAATGGCCGAGGCCGTTAAAAACCTGAAACTTTGGAATGCCGATTACGTTCACGTTGACGTTATGGACGGCGTTTTCGTCCCGAACATAACGTTCGGCATGCCTATGGTTGCGGCGCTCAGAAAATACACCGACATGGTTCTGGACGTGCATCTTATGATAACTAAACCCGAAAGATATGTTCCGGAGTTTATCAAGGCGGGAAGCGACGTCATAAGCTTTCATCCAGACGCCTCGGACGACGTCGGCGGCACGCTGGACGTCATAAAAGCCGCAGGGCTTAAATGCGGCCTCGTTCTTAACCCCGACAAAGGCTTGGAGCTTGTGGAGCCGTATCTCGACAAGGTGGACGTCGTAACGCTTATGGGCGTTTACGCAGGCTTCGGAGGGCAGAAGTATATCCCCGAAACCACCGAAAAAATCAAGGCCCTCAAAAAGCTTATCGCGGGGCGAAACGTGGAAATTGAAATGGACGGGGGAGCCACCGAGGAGAACGCCGCCGAAATCCTTAACGCGGGCACGGACATTCTGGTTGCAGGAAGCGCGGTGTTTAGGGCCGCCGATCCGAAAGCCGCAATCGCGGCGCTTAAAGCGGCTAAAACAAAATAGCGGTAACAAACGTAACCCGCCTTGCATATTATGGCACAAGGAGGCCGCTATGAAAATTGTATGCATCAATCCGCCGAAGTTTCTTAAAAGGCTTCTTCGGCTTCTGAAGAGAAACAAAAAAACCGCAGCGTAGGCTGCGGTTTTTGCATTTCGGGTTTGTCGGCCCGAAAAAAGAATACAAAAAAGCGAGCAACTTTACGTTGCTCTCTTCAGGCTGCCGAAATCCGAAGATTTCGGCGGTTTGTAGCATGATAAAAAACTAGGCTCTGTTAACTTTGCCGCTACGCAGGCATCTGGTGCAAACGTATTCGCTGGAAATTTTGCCGTCCGGTTTAACGACGGAAACTTTCTGCACGTTTACGCCCCAGCTGCGACGTGTTTTGCGATGGCTGTGGCTAACTTGGTTACCGCTGATTTGGCCTCTTTGACAAACGCTGCATACTCTGGACATAAGAAAAAATCCTCCTTTGTTTGTTACAACGCTGATATTTTACCATTATATTTTGAAAATTGCAAGCAAAATAACGCATATTTTTAAGATTATTAAGCGCTAACAGTTGCAAAATTTCGGATTTTATTGTAAAATGTCAACGTATCGAATCTATCTTCGATTATATAAAGGAATATAAAATGTCATTAAACACGTCTAACATTTACGGTAAAATAACCATTTCCGACGAAGCAGTCGCCACCGTGGCATCGCATGCCGCAAGCGAGTGCTATGGCGTCGTGGAGCTTGTGAGCCGTAAACTGACGGACAATATATCGCGGCTTTTCAACAAGCAGAACCCGGGGCAAGGCATCAGGGTGCTGACCGAAGACAACATGATTTTCATCGACATATTCGTCGTTCTGAAGCTCGGGGTGTCGGTTGAGGCCGTTACGGAGTCGCTTAAGAGCACGGTTAAATACTCGGTTGAATCCTTTACGGGTATGCGTGTCAAGAACGTTAACGTAAACGTCGTCGGATTGCGAGTCTGAAAATTCTGGGGTCTAAAAAGGGTATATGTGTAAATTAGATGGAACTAAGTTTGCGGCCATGATTCGTGGCGGCGCAAAATTTTTGGAAATAAACAAGAAAACCGTAAACATGCTCAACGTGTTTCCCGTTCCTGACGGCGACACCGGCACGAACATGTTCTACACGGTTTCAACCGCAGTGAAAGAAACCGAACAGGTTACGTCGGGCGACATTTCCGACCTTGCCGCGGCCTACAGCAAAGGCGCGCTCAAAGGCGCAAGAGGAAACAGCGGCGTTATTTTGTCGCAAATTCTGAAGGGCATTGCGGGATCTGCGAAAGACAAAACCGAAATCACCGCAAAAGACTTTGCTCAGGGCATGAAGGTGGGCACCGAAATCGCATACAGCGCCGTTACCAAGCCGAAAGAAGGCACAATTCTGACGGTTTTCCGCGTGATGACGGAAAAAGCGTTGGAAATCACTTCCAAACGCCGCAAAGAAGTTACTTTTGAAGACTTTTTCACCAAAGTTATCGCGGCAGGCGAGGACATTTTGAACAAAACGCCGGACATGCTCCCGGTTCTAAAAAAGGCGGGCGTCGTGGACGCGGGCGGAAAAGGTCTTTTGTGCATATTCCAGGGCTACTACAACGCTCTTGCCGGCATCGAAATGCCGGACGTCGTGGAAGACGCCGACGACAAACCGAGCCTCGACGCTTTTGAAAGAATGGTCGAGGACGATCTGGACGAAATCCATTTCGGCTATTGCACCGAATATTTCATCACAAACCTTAAAAAGAAAGTTACTTTGTCCGACATCGACAAGCTTCGCGACTATCTTATGACGATAGGCGACTGCGTTCTGGTTATCGGCGATCTGAGTCTGGTGAAGGTTCACGTTCACACCAACAATCCGGACAGGGCCTTAAACGCCGCCTTGAAACTGGGCGAACTTGACAGGCTCAAGATCGAAAATATGATGGAACAGAACCGTCAGCTCCTCAAAAAGCGCGAGGAAGAGAAGAAACACGTCAAACCTGTCGGCATGGTAAGCGTATGCGCGGGCGAAGGCATGGCGTCGATATTCAAGGATCTGGGCGTGGACTACATCGTCGAGGGCGGCCAGACCATGAACCCTAGCGTTTACGACATTCTCACGGCCATAAACAAGGTCAACGCGGAAAGCGTCATCGTTTTCCCTAACAACAAAAACATCATTCTTGCCGTCGAGCAGGCCAAGGATCTCGCCGAAAAGAAGGTTTATATGATCCCGACCGTCAACTGCCCGCAAGGCATATCCGCAATCGTTGCCTACAATCCGGAGCTTTCCGTTGAGGACAACCTCGGCGATATGACTGCCGCGGCGGACCACGTCAAGTGCGGACAGATCACTCACGCAGTCAGAAACACCAAAATCAACGGCTTCAGCCTCAAAGAAGGCGACATCATCGGCCTTGACGACAAAAAAGTGGTTGCAAAAGGCGCAAACGTTAACGAAACCGTTCAGAAAACCATCGAAAAGCTGCTCGACGACGAAATCGTTTCCATCAACCTCTATTACGGCGAGGACGTAACCGACGAAGAAGCGGAGAGCCTCGTGGAGGAACTGTCGAAAGTTTTCGAAGATCAGGACGTTGCGGCATATCCGGGCGGACAACCTCACTACTATTATCTCGTTTCGTTGGAATAAAAAATGCTACTTGAAGATGTAAAGGGCGTAGGCAAGGCCTCGCTCCAAAAACTGAATAAGCTCGGCATCTTCACAGCAGACGACCTTATCGGGTATCTCCCGAAAAGCTATATAGACCTAACAAAGCCCGTCTCGGTGTATGATGCCGAAGACGGGCAATTTTTACTGCTTAACCTCAAAATCGTCAAGGTAACGGGCATTGCGAAAGTGAAGGGAATGAGCTTTTTCAAGGCCTATGCCGAATGCTTGACGGAGCCTGAGGGGAAGCGCGATTTGTGGAACAAAAATTCCGCTTTGAAAATCGTTATAACCTGGTTCAATCAGCCTTATCAAAGGGGCAACGTGAAGGTGGGGGACGAGTACTATTTCTTCGGCAAGGTCCGTTTCGACGGCTCGAAGGCAGAGCTTGCCAACCCGCAATTCGAAAGAGCGGACGCCAGAAAAAATCTGGTGGGGATAATGCCGGTTTACAAAACGAGGGGCAGCATCGCGCAGTCCACGTTCAGAAATATGATTAAGTCCGCGCTTAAAAGCTTCACACCGGGAAGCGTCGTTTCGGACGACGTGGCAAAGCGCCATAATCTTCAAAATTTGCAGGAGGCCTACTATTTGGCGCACTTTCCGACAAGCGTTTCCGAGGGCTTTTCTGCGCAAAGACGTTTGGCGGTGGAAGATACCGTAAATCTTATCGTTTCCTACCGAATTTTGCAAAAAAACGGCGCAAACAAGCGATATTTTACCTACGATTTGTCGCCGTCGGTGGCAAACGAATTTGTGTCGAGCCTTCCTTTCGAGCTGACTTTCAGCCAGAAAAAAGCCCTTTCCGACATCTTTTCGGATCTTGAAGGAAAGGACTATATGAACAGAATTCTGATGGGCGACGTCGGCAGCGGAAAAACCGTGGTGGCGTTTGCGGCCGTGTACTTTGCGATAAAATGCGGCTATCAGGCGGCTTTGATGGCGCCGACGGAAATACTGGCCTCGCAGCATTTCGGAACGGCAAAAAAACTTCTTGAGCCGCTTGGAATCAAAATTGCTTATTTGTCCGGAAGCACTCCTGCCGCCGAGAAAAAAGCCGTCCTGAAAGGCCTTGTAAGCGGCGAAACGGATTTTGTCATCGGAACTCACGCCCTCATTCAAAAAACCGTGAAATTTTTTAACCTCGGCCTCGTGGTTATCGACGAACAGCATAAGTTCGGCGTCAAACAAAAAGCCGAGCTTGCCGAGCGCGCAAAAACGGCCGACGTACTGACGCTTTCGGCAACGCCGATACCTCGCGCAATGGCGCTTATTCTCTACGAAGACCTGAAGCAGAGCACAATCTACAAGAGAAGCTCGCAATCGGCTGTTAAAACGGCTTTGGTGCCCGACGAGAAGCTTGCGGATATGTACGCGTATCTGAAAAAAGAAGCGAAAGACGGCAATCAATCGTTCGTTGTTTGCCCGAGGATAATCGACAGCGAGGGTATGGATTTGTATTCTGCCGAAAACATCTTCGAGGATCTTAAAAACGGCCCGCTTGCAGGCGTTAGGCTTGGGCTTTTGCACGGCAAAATGTCGGCTGCAAAAAAGGACGAGGTTATGCGCGAATTTTCGGAAGGAAAAATCGACGTTCTCGTTTCGACGACGGTTGTGGAGGTGGGCATCGACGTCCCGAACGCAACCAACATGGTGATTTTGGACAGCGATCGCTTCGGACTGGCCACGCTTCACCAGCTCAGGGGACGCGTCGGCAGAGGAGATAAGGCAGGTTATTGCTTTTTGCACTCCAAAGCTCCGGACGAAAACGAACGCCTTGCCGTGCTTAAGGAAAACGACGACGGTTTCCGTATAGCCGAAATAGACTTTGACATGCGCGGCGGTGGCGACTTTTTGGGCACGCGTCAGTGCGGCGACACATTCGATTCCAATTACGCAATAAGGATCGACACCGACATCATCAAAACCGCAAAAAGAGTGGCCGAAGACGTTTACGACAGCGACTTTATGCTGCAAAATATCGACAAGCTTAACCTTCAAAAATATGCCGAGATGATAAAGGACGTTGGGCGTTTCTAAAAATTTCGGACTTTTTCAAAAAATAATGCGAAATAGCTTGCATATTTCGGAATTATTTGGTATTATTATATAGCAAATTCGTTGGGAAACCGACGAGCACAAAAGAAATCGGTTTAATATATGCGGGAGTGATTCAGTGGTAGAATGCCACCTTGCCAAGGTGGAAGTCGCGGGTCCGAATCCCGTCTCCCGCTCCAGTGTTAAAGCGATTTCTTTTTTTACGGCACCATAGCCAAGTGGTAAGGCACGGGCCTGCAAAGCCTTGACCCCCAGTTCAAGTCTGGGTGGTGCCTCCAAAAAATCCCGAATGCAACAGCGTTCGGGATTTTTACTTTTTACCTTTTCACTCTTCACTAAAATCCGCATTCTGGACTTTTGGAAAGTAATAGGTAATAGTGAATAGTGAAAAGGTGTAGTTGATTTTGCCTCACAAAATCAGAAATATTGAAAAACGATACGCCGTTTTCGACCTTTAGCGCGGAATCGGACCGGTGGGGTTGACTTTCGACCTATTTATTAGTATAATATTTATATCAATAAATCGGAGTTTACGGAGGTGTAAATGTGACGACAGCAACAGTTCTTGCTCAAATTATATTGTTTTGTTGGTTTTTCGGGTGTGTTTGCACGTACAAATTCGGAAAATACATTTTAGTAGATGGCATGGGGATAAAAAGCGCAGAATTTGTTATGTTATGCTTATTCAGCATAGGAAGTATCTCCTTTTGGATAGTGCCTTTTTTGGGAAAGTGGTTCCTTTTGGGAGTATTGCTTTTTTGGTTTACCGTTCAGTTTTTTTGCCATTGGTATTATACTATTTTTGGCGCTTCGGAGAAGAAGTTAAAAGGATATAATGACTGCTTCAAAAATACCGTCCATATTATCCCTGCCAGTAAAACAAAACTCATTCCGGATTTGTATCATATGATTTTGCATTTGCTCATTTTATTGAATATTGTTTTAGTTCTATGCAATATTTTTATATAGAAACATAAATTCCGGTTTGTAAATATTACAAAAGCAAAGCGTCATCTTTTAAGACCATAACAGCCAAAAAACAGCGGTCTGTTAGTTTTACGGACCGCTGTTTTTATGTGTATGGTTACGAACGAAAAAGCTCCGCTTTGGCGGAGCCTTTCTTCAAAGATGTTTGTCGAGTTCGTTTTCGACGTATTCGAATTTTTTGACTTTCGGTTTGCGGTAAATTTTGCCTCTCAAAACGACGGTTTCGGGGCGGCGCAGGGCAGAAATATCTTCCAGCGGATTTTCGGCCACGATCAAAAAGTCTGCCGATTTTCCGACTTCGACGCTGCCGGTTACGTTGTCGATACCCGCAATCTTTGCGTTTCCGATCGTTGCGGTTTTTAAGGCGAAATCGTTTGAAACTCTCAAATATTTGACGAAATAGCCTAATTCTCGCCACATATCGTAATGCGTGACGAACGGGCAAGCGGTGTCGGTGCCGAGGCCGACGGGCACTCCTGCCGCCAGACATTTTTTGGCGCAGTCAAGCATGCCTTCAAAAACGACGAGGCCGTTTTTGCGGTGAAGCTCGGTGCCTCCCGAAACTTCCGGTTCGAACATACAGAGAGGAACGGTGGGGGAGATCGTCAGAACGTGCGCCGCTTTATGCGCTTTGAAAAGTTCGACGTCCTCGTCGTCCAAAGCAGCGCCGTGTTCGATGGTGTCTACGCCGCCTTTAAGCGCAACCTTCACGCCCAGAGGGCTTTCGACGTGCGCCGCCACCTTGAAACCGAGCTTGTGCGCTTCGTCGCAGCAGGCGGCAACGATTTCGGGACTCATTCTCAAAACGCCCGGTTCGCCCTCTTTTTCGGCGTCCAGAACGCCGCCGGTTATCATAAGCTTGATAAGGTCGGGTTTGGTTTGGGCAATCTTTCTGACGTAATTTCTGCCGTCTTCGGGATTCTTGGCCTCGTATGCGAGAAGCCCCGCCATGTGGCCGCCCTCGACGGACACGGCCATGTTGGACGCTATGACGCGCGGAGCTGCAAGCTTGCCTTTTTCGGATGCGTCGCGGATTTTGCTGTCGATGTCGTCCAGACCGCCGACGGTTCGAATGGTGGTTACGCCCGACATCAGGTCGACTTTTGCGTAGGACGCGCAAAGCTTATAGACGATATATTTAGTGAGCGGATTGCTCATAAGCTTACGGACGGTTTTTTTGTTTTGTTTTTTGGTGTCCTTCGGCATGCCGGAGCCCGGAAGGTGAACATGCAGGTTGATAAGGCCCGGCATAAGATATTTGCCCTTAAGGTCGATGGTTTTGGTACCTTCGGGGACAGGTACGCTCGTTCCTACGGCGGCGATTTTGCCGTCCTTCACGACGACGGTTGCGTTTTTCAGAACGTCATCCGAGGCGTTTTCCGTGATAACGTTTGCGTTTATGAAAGCATAGTTCTTCATAAAAAACCTCATTTTCTTTTTTGATACCTAATTATACCCCCAAGCGGTCGGTTTTGCAACCGGTTTGGGCGAAACTTTGTTGCGTATCCAAGGAAAAAGCGGTATAATGATAAAAATGCAGGAGGTTTTTATGGCAACTACGAAAGAATATAAAGATTTTGTGCCGGAAGCTTTGAGGGCGGTTCCGTCTGTTACGGCAAAACCTATGATGGGCGAGTGGCTGGTTTATTCCGAAGGCGTTTACTACGCCGGCATTTTCGACAATCGGTTTTTGCTTAAAAAGACCGCCGGCAACGCGCGCTACGGGTTTTCGGAAGCTTTGCCGTACGAGGGCGCAAAGACGATGTATCTTGTGGACAATCTGGACGACGCGGATTTTTTGAAACAGATTTCCGCTGTCACCGTCGAAGACCTGAGAAAAAAGAAGAAATAACAAAGCGACCGAAAAGTCAAACGATAATTGTTGACAAAAACAGTCCGTCGTGCTACAATCATTTTCGTTGTCTGACGACAAAAAATCCACAATATGCCGCTGTGGCGGAATGGCAGACGAATGAACGATGTTCATCCAATGCGTCTTCCAAACCGCCAAGGTAAAGGCTAAACAAAACAAAATATGCCGCTGTGGCGGAATGGCAGACGCAAGGGACTTAAAATCCCTCGGTGGCGACACCGTATCGGTTCGAGTCCGATCAGCGGCACCAAACAAGAATAAAACGAACCTTGATGAAAATTCAAAGTTCGTTTTGTTTTTTACAAGAGAATATTTCGGACTAAAAGTCAAACGATAAATACCTTACAAACATAAAACCGGGCGTGTAATAACGCTCGGTTTTTCTATACATATTTGCCGTCCGATTTATCGCCTTTCGTCTACGTTTGTAGCACAGCGAAAAGCGCAAGTCAACGGCAAAAATTGTTACCGAAAAATCTGAAATTACCGACTAATACATAAAATTTTTTGCTGTTTCGCTGACTTTCGTGTAAGTGATAATAAAATAAAAAACTACTATCTTTTCCCGGTGCTACTTCCGTTTTTGCCGAAAGGCGAAGTAAATCGGAGGTAAATCCAAATGAAAAGAAAAATATTAGATTTCAGTATTATGAAAGAAAAACTCTCGCAAAACAACGTTCTTGAAATGGCAGAACTTATCGCATTTATGGAACTACGTTTCCAGATAGGTTATCAAGGAAGTCGTATGCAAAGAATGTATGCCGACCTATATGCCGATATTAAACACAAAAATGAATTAGGCTATATGCTCAGCGACTCTTACGATTTAGTTCAAGAAGGTGTGTTGTATCTTTGCGAGCATTACGGAAAACATTTAAGCGAAGTTATAGGCTACAGCAAGAAAGGCAAACCGATTACGATTGAAATTGCGTGCATACGCAAAATGATGAAACTTATTAACCGCAAAACTAGCGACTATTACCGCAGTGTGAGTCTAGAAGCTTTAACGCCCGTAAGCGAGCCGTCATACGAAATTAAGGAAGAAATCGCACAAGATTATACTTTGTACGAAAAAATCGTTGAAAGCCTGAATTTGACTGAAAATATGCGCATTGCTTTGGAATGCCGCCAAAACGGCTTAAGTTATCCCGAAATAGGCAGAGTTTTATCCCGTGCGCAAGCGACGGTTTACGAATACTTTATCAAAATGCGCCAAAGATATATGGCAATCTACGGATAATTATTTTACATACAAAAAGCCCAACTCTTCCGTTACTTCTAACGGTTCAAGTTAGGCTTATCGTGGTGCACCATTAGAAAACATAAGTAATGATATAGAGAACGATTTGAGTCATTACTTTTTTTCTTACCTTTTTATGCCAATATGGGCCAAATAACCGCTTTTGAGGGCGATTTTAGGGCCTGTGTTGGCTTTTTTTGTTTGTTTCAAGCGTTTGTGGTGCCTTTGAATAGCCTGATTGAAAACAAAGAGGAGTTCATTCAAACGGTTATAGGCAATATCGCGGATGTGCTTGACTCACAGCTGTCAGGGGACACGATTGAGGCGGACAGAGCGGCTTACGCGGGCATACAGAAGCAGTTGCAGGTTTTATTGACCGACAATCTAAAAAGCCCGTAGCTCGAAAGTGTGCGGGAATACGAGCGGCTTATGACCGAAGCAGAAGCTATGCGCTTTACTATTGAGCGCAAGGTCAGGAAACGCACCGTAGCTGAGATGAGTGCCGAGCGAATCAAGGAGCTGCGCGATGTTTTAACAGACAAATGCGTATTTGAGGAGTTCGATGAGGTCATATTCCGCAAGACGGTTGAATGGGTGATCGTTTACGAGGATTATGTCACCTTTAAGTTTACGGACTACTTGGAACGCACCGTTCCAATACCAGAATAAAATTTCATAATTGAGCGAGAAGAGCTGCCCTTCGGGGTGGCTCTTTTTTTATTGCTCCCTATATAGAAAACTTGCACTTTTTAACCGATTTTGCTATAATAAAAGGCGATGTAAGGTTGCACCTGACATTTTTCAAGGCTGGAATTGGTGGTTTTAAATAGCTTTCCTGAATTAAAATAGACGCAGAAGTTTGCGGGACGCAGGCTTCAAAATAAAACAGGAGAGTGAAAAATCATGTATTACTTAGTTTCAGGCAGATGTGGTGGTCTGATGGAATACGATGGCGTGGACTACGCTAGATTCGATTGGATTATCAAAGCTGATACGGAAGCGGCAGCAAGAGAGGAAGCCCAGAAATCTTTGCAGGAAGGCGACCAAATTTTACAGGTCAAGCCAATCGGTGTTGAGGAGCGTCTTGAACGCGTAAAGGCGGAGCTGTATTCAATAGCAATAGGGTTTTACGATAATCCTAAATATGAAAATTTTTCGGTGCGGGAATACGCTCAACTAAAGAAAACGATAACGGCGGATGAAAAGCTCGAGGATGAGTTCGATGCGCTGGTTTACTTTAATTGCCTTGTGCGTATGGCGAAGCAGCTGACGCGGAAGCATGAGCTCGATGATATGACGCTTGGAAAATTCATCCCCGCGATAAAGAAAATTGCGAAAGCGTCGCCAGACGAGTTCGAGGCGGCGGTGCGGGCATTAGTTCCAGATTATTTTGAGGGATAAAAGAGGTACAGAATGAAACTTTCAGACAAAATCAGAATTTTACGAAAAGCCAGAGGACTCTCGCAGGAGGAGTTCGGCTACTCTATATCCGAAACGACAGATGGTGTCAGCCGGCAAACTGTGTCCGACTGGGAAAACGGAAAGTTCGAGCCCAAGCTGGATAATATTCGTGATATTGCTCGGGTGCTGAAAGTTTCATTTGATGTTCTTTTGGATGAAAGCATAGACCTAAACGACGCGGATGTTTTATCGAAAGTTCTGCACGATGTTCCTGTCGATGTTAAAGAACGGATAAACACCAAGGTCAGGTATTCCATCTCGCAATACTCAATAGGGAAAAAGGAAATCAGGCAGCTCGTTACCTATATCGTGTGTTTATCGCTCATATTCGTGGCTGCTGCGATGTTCTTTACCGGTCTGTTTTTCGATAATGGTGCGCTACTTATAACCAGCTATGTCCTTGCAGGTTTGTGGTTTGTGTTGCTGCCTACGAGCATAATATTCATTGTGGGGTTTGTTAGAATATACAAAAATCCACGCGGCGCACATGTCGGTGAAATCAATAATACGCATATAATCATTCATGCCTACGATAAAGCAGCCAATGTCATATACCTTCCGCTGGATAAAGACAAATCGATCGAGCTTGGCGAAAGGGCAAAGACCAGGAGGGGTAATGTGGTAATTACGCTCGTCGGGCGGGAAAGGCCGGTGACACTTTTAGATGTTGCATTTCCGCAGGAGATGATTGATTTCTATAATAACCTTATTGAAACCGATGGAGACCCTGATCCCATTAAAATTTTTTAATCAGGGGTGATTAAATGAAAATCAGTTATAACACGATCATGCGCAATCCGTCCTTGTGCGATGGAACAGGATATCGGATGGTGGTGTTTTTACAAGGGTGTGATTTGCACTGTAAGAACTGCCAAAATAAGGATACTTGGGATATAAATAAAGGACATTTGGTCGAAGCCAAAGAACTAGCCGATTTAATCAGAGATCGTTCTTTTAACAAGCAAATAACTATCAGCGGTGGCGAACCGCTTATGCAAAAGGATGCTGTTTTAGAGCTTATTGAACTTTTGCCCGATTATGACATCTGCCTTTATACGGGACACGATATAAGCGAAGTTCCGCAGGAAATACTCGATAAAGTTCATTACATAAAGTACGGTCCTTTTATTGAAGAAATGAAAACTACTGTTAAACCGTTTGTCGGTTCGAGCAATCAAGTTTTCATGGAGGTTAAGCATGAAGCTTCAAAATAAAAACGATAACGCTGCTAATAGAAAGAGCTATGTCGGCAGCATATATAACATAGGCGAAAAGAAGGTAAAATCGGAAACGCTCGCAGCGATGCCTCAGGAATGGGCAAAGCTTCACGAACAGGGTTACATTCATATTCACGACTTGGACGCTTACGGGTTAACCTACAACTGCTTGACCTTTGATATTTTGAAGGCGTTTTCGTATGACTCGTTTTCTCAGCTTTCGGCAGCGAAGAAAATTCTCGGTGTTTTCGATTTTTTCAAAGAGCTGTTTGCAAAAATCGGCAACGAGCAAAGCGGCGGAATGGCTCTTGCAAACTTCGATAATGATCTCGCAACGATATTTACAAAGTTGAACGTCAACTATATCGGCAATGAAGAAATATTCGGCGCCGCTATACGGGATTTAATTATCTGGTGCAACAATACCCATACCCGTATGGGGCAGACAAGCTACTATGTTTCCCTGAATATTGGTTTAGCAAACAACGACTTTGCAAGATTTTTAGCCTATACTCTACTCGACGAGTTTTACAATTCCGGGGAACTTATCTATAAGCCGAATATTATCTTCAAGGTTGCGGGCGGTATCAGCAGGCGAAAAGGCGACAGAAACTATGACCTGCTTATGAAGGCGTTAGAGTGCACCGGTAAAAAGATGATACCGACATATCTGCTCTGCGATTGCAAAATGGATAAAGATACCGATCCCGCACTGCTTTCAATTATGGGGTGCAGAACAAGAGTCGTGGACGATATTTTTGGTAAGATGGGTGCCATTGGAAGAAGTAACATAGACAATATTTCTATCAATCTTCCGAGACTTGCATTAGAGGTTGTAAAGGAATATCCCGACAAATCGGCTCAATTTCAGTTTGAAAAAGTAAAAGAAAAATGGCTGGCTATCGCAAAAACGGTAACAGATATTTTACTTGATAGATTTTATAAGACCTGCAATCAAGATGTGGAGATGTTCCCTACAAACAAGCAATACCCTCTGCTCTGCGAAAATATCAATACACTGCCTCTTAAAGAAGTGTTTAAACACGGGACACTATCAATTGGGTTTATAGGCTTGAGCGAAATGCTGGATGTCATTTATCATGGCAAATACTGGCTCAATGCCAAAATTCACAATAAAGCCATTGAGTTTTTGCAGTTCATGCGCAACTATACGGACAGTCAGACGAAGGAACGAAACCTAAATTTCTCGCTATTAGCAACAAGCGGGGAATTGATAAGCGGACGATTTGTCGAAATTGATAAAAAGCAGTTTATTTCAGATATATTCGATAAGGGCTTCTACACAAATTCATTTCATGTTGAAGTGGATAGTCAAATACCCGCATGGGAGAAAATTCAAAAGGAAGGCGAATTCCATTCCTATTGCAACGGCGGTTGCATTACATATGTCGAGTTAAAAGAAGCTCCGTTTGGAAATCCCGAAGGATTGGACGAACTTGTAGAAATTGCCACGGAAGCGGGCGTGCATTATCTTGGATTTAATTTTCCAAAGGATGTATGTCAAGATTGTGGGACAAGCGGTACATTTGACTGCTGCCCCGTATGTAAGGGCAAACACATAACCCGTATTCGCCGTGTTAGCGGATATCTTGAAATTCAAGATTATTTTACAACGGGCAAAAAGAACGAAGCAAAAACAAGGAAATCAAATTAGAAATGAAGTTTTACATAGCAGATATACACTTCGGCGATCAGCGAGTTTACGATAAGTGTTGGAAGTATAATATCTTTCAAGGGCTACAAGATTATAAGGAAAAGCTTGTCAAGAATTGGAACTCCGCTGTAACTGATAATGATGAAATTTATATTCTTGGCGACATTGCCGAAGACAATTTTGTTGGTGTTTTAGATATCTTAAAACAATTAAGTGGTAAAAAACACTTGATTGTAGGCAATCACGATTTGTTGCTTTTGGAGCAATACAAAAAATCCGGCTTGTTTGAGTCTATTCAAGATAACTTACTTATAAATGATAACGGACGAGTTGTTCATTTATCCCACTATCCCTTGATGGATTGGATGGAATACAATAGAGGCGGATACCTCATTTACGGACATATACACAATAAGCATCTATCACAAGTGAAAAATTATTATAAGGACAAAAAGGCGTACAATGCCGGCTGCGATGTAACAGGATATATGCCTCGAACGTTAGATGAGCTTATCGCCTTAAAGGAGAAGAACAAAAATGAAGCATTTGTCAATTGAAGGAATGGACGGAATCGGAAAATCGACAACGTGCAAATTACTTGCCGAAAAGCTCGGCTATACTTTTGTGGAAAAGCCGCTCCACTACCTTTTTGACGCCGAGAAAAATTCGTTTGATGAATACATACGCATAAGGGATCAAGTCAACACCAACCCCAACAGAAATTTTACTTCGTGGTTTTACGGTCTCGGCAGCTTATATATGTACGAACAATTCAAAGATAAAAACATTGTCACCGACAGACATCTTGCTTCTAATTACGCTTGGAGCGGAACGGAAGAGAATACAGACGTTTATGAGCTTTTAATTAAAAAACTGGGTAAGCCAGCTCTTACAGTGATACTTTCTGCAGACAAGCAAACGATAATATCAAGACTCAAGAAAAGAGATATAAACGATAGCGATATAGCCAAGGCAGACAAAGCGGCTGCAATTTGTAAAAGGATGATTAGCTTTTGTAAGGATTTCGATTTACCCTTCATGATCATTGATTCAAGCAATTTAACGCCCGAACAGGTTGTAGAAAAAATACTTGAGCGTTGGGAGCAAATATGGCAAAATTAAGCGATTTGAGATTGAGCAAAAATATGAAATATACTGCGTTGTATTGGGCGATGCGGTTTTATGAATATGCTCCCGATATGTACGAAAAGCAGTATAAAAGCGGGATTGCGTTAAAAATTGATTCCCTTGCACAAACTTTATATTTAACGCCCACACAAAGTTTTTCCCTGACAAGTCACGAAAGCTTTGTCATATTGGAGCTTATTGATAGGTTGCTTTCTCTCGGATATACTCTTAACGATATTCAATTTGACGGCGATATAGTGCGCTTTAACAGCTATATCATAAACTGTTACATTTGGGATGAGAAAATAGATTACCCTACGGAAAACAATCAAATCAACTATAAATCAAGGCTTGTCAGCGGCGTTTTGGAATATATTTCAAAAATCAGAAAGAACGACCAAAACTACGATTATGGCGTTTTTGAAAAGTACGGGGGAAGCGAATTAACGGCTAAAAAGCACAATGCGTTTAATTTGTCTGACTTTATTTACAGCGAAAACCGTTTAATGCGCTATATCGGCAAAAGTAAAGTTGTTCATATTCCCGAAGGCACGGAAGAAATAGAATCATCAGCCTTTTGGGATAATCAATATATAGAAGAAGTCGTCGTTCCCGATTCCGTGGTCAATTTAGGTGGAGATACATTCTATAACTGCAAAAATCTAAAAAGGATAAACATAGGCAAAAACATTCGCTATATGGGTAACAATCCCTTTGCCGGTTGTCCGAAATTAGAGCTTGTCAATCAATCGCAGTATTTTATTTATGAAGACGGAATTCTTTATAACAAAGATAAAGATTTGATAATCTACTGTTCTATTAGGGGAGAAGAAATCGAGCTCGAAATAGAGAATGGCGTAAAAATTATCGGCAAGCACGCTTTTTATCTTTGCGATAGGTTTAAGAGGATAACACTTCCCGAATCTCTATTGAAAATGGAAAACAATCCGTTTTCAGGTTGCTCGCGGTTAGAGCTTGTCTGTAATTCAACTGCCTATTATATTCAGGACGACGTTATTTACAATGGTTATAAAACGGCTGTTGTCGGCACGCTCAATAGAATTAAAACAAAGCGATTGGAGCTTTTAGACGGCATAAAGGCAATAAACCGAAATTCGTTCTGGAACTGTAAAGGAATTGAAACAATAGTATTCCCTGAATCATTGGAAGATATCGGGTACAATCCCTTTGTGGGCTGCTCTAACATTCATTTTGAAAGCCATTCTCCCTATTTCAAAGTGTTTGGCGGCGTTTTATACAACAAAGATCGCTCTAAAATCATTTGCTATCCAGCTTGGAATGCTATTGGTTCGGTTGAATTGCTCGACTCAGTCATTACACTTGAACGTGGCGCATTTTCGGGCTGCGATAAGATGACTAAAATAAATCTGCACAACGTCAATATCATAAATAAATCTTGCTTTACAAATTGTACGAGCTTGCAAAAAATTTACTGTTCGGATTTTATTACCTATATAGGCGAATGGGCTTTTGCATATTGTTCGGCATTGCAGGAAGTATCCGTTTACAAAGACACAATCATTGACAACAATGCCTTTTCAAATGCAAGTCCAAATGTAATATTACGGGAGCAGCGTAGCAATTATTTAGTTGAATCAGATAATCTATATACTTTAAGCGCAATGGCTAAAGCATATAAGAATAAAATCGATGCAATACTAATCGATCCCCCTTATAATTCTAATATTGACTATATTGGTTATAGGGACACGCAGTTTAAAAGCGGTTATGTGCAGTTTATGCGTGAGAGGATTGAAAAGGCGTACCCGCTATTGTCGCAAAAAGGCTTTTTGATTATCAACATTGACGAGGGCGAAGTCAATGAACTGGCTGATTTGTGTCGGTCTGTTTTCGGCGCGGCTCTTGTCGCTGTGCATAGATGGAAAAAGAAAAATCCGTTATTTGACCAGAACAGGGTGGTGTTGAATCCGAATAAAGTTCAAACGGATTACGAATATATAATCGTCTGCAAAAAGAGCGAGGCGGCGGTGCTGGGCAAAGTTCATCAGCCATATCTTGATGGCAATATAATAAAGGAAAAGGAGGCGAGCTTTCCTGCGGACTTTGATTTCTTTGGAACGACCTCATCGGCAAAAGACGAGATACACGAGATTTTCGGGAGCAGGGATTTCTTTTCGACACCGAAGCCTGTAAAGCTGATTCAGGAACTTTTACGCGCAACGACGAATGCGGACTCCATTGTGATGGATTTCTTTGCGGGGAGCGGTACGCTTGCCCACGCGGTTAAGGTGGTAAATGACGAGGATGGTGGAAGCAGGTCTTTTGTTTTGGTGAACAATAGGGAAAGCGATATCTGCCGTATAGTGACAAAGCGTCGGTTGGAATACGCAGGGGTTGATTTTGTCTTTTTGAAATAGAAGGAATTGACGAATGAAATACTTATTTATTGACATTGAATGCGCGAATTGCTTTCAAGGCACAGGCAAAATATGTGAGTTTGGATTTGTGCTGACGGATGAGCAATTCAACGAAATAGACAGGCGGATATTTGTCGTAAATCCGAAATCGGAGTTCGATTGGTATGTGGTAAAGAATATGCTGGCATACAGGATTGAAACCTATAAATCGTCGCCTGATTATCCATTTTACTTTGATAAAATTCAGGCGTTATTTACAGACAAGGAAACGCTGGTGTTGGGACATACTACGGACGCCGACATAAAATATCTCAACGACGAAGCCGAAAGGTATAGCCTTCCGTTTTTCAATTGCAAGTTCTATGATGCAAAGTTCATGTATAACCTTTACGCGGGAACGCCGAATAAATCGCTCGGGGTTTCAAAGATATGCGAGGAGCTTGGAATAAGCACACCGAAGCATGAGCACAAGAGCGTCGACGATGCGTATGCCACAATGCTTATCGTGAAGGAAATTTGCAGCCGTATGCAGTTATCCGTTTTGGAGCTGGTAGAAAAATGCGAGGATTGCAGAGGGGAAACCTGCGAAGGTAAAGTCACGACGGTGGTCGGTGAAAGGGCAAGGAAACGCCGCGAGGAACTTGAAAAGCTGTATGGTGCTAACATAAAGGACAACATGCTTCGTGGCGATAATAAGATCAACTTCCTGCAATTTCTCGACGGTGTTCAGCCGCAGGGAAAAATTATAGAGTGTGAGCTGACTGGTAAGAAAATAAGCGTCAGCCTGAACTACGAATATGCCCATTTCAAAGAGATGCTTTCTATCGTGCAGCTATTAAAGAATAGAGGGTGTGATTACTCGTTGAAGGCGTCGCTGGCGGATTACTTTGTGACCTGTCATGCGGTTGACAGTGAAGGTAACGAGATGGGTTGCTCAAGATTAAAATATGTCAATGAGGCAATAGCAAACGGTGCGAATATCAAAATTATCACACTGGACGAGCTCTTTGTCTTATTGGGGACTACGCCTGATGAATTGGTGCAGATGCCATTCCCAGAAGCACAATTTTTCGTAAAGAAATCTAATCTCGAAAAAAAGCAGGGAAAAAGACCGAGTGTTAGAACGGTTTATTCAAGTGGCAGCGGTGCATCTACATTAGGTGATTTGCTTGCGGCGCAGGGAACTAACTTGTCGGATTTTGCTTCCGATGATAGCGAGGACGATGAATGAAAAGCGCAATAGAAATCAATCTTGAAATGGGTATGCCTACTGCGGATGACGCTATGACGCAATTGCGAGATGCCATAAAAAGATACGGTAAGAATAACTGCCTTGTCTTTATTCACGGATATGGTAGAACAGGGAAAGGCGGTGTGATTCGACAAAAGGCGAGACAATGGCTAAACGCACAAGTTCGCAACGGAAAAATAAAGCGGTGCGTGAACGGCGAGGATTTCGGTATTTTCAGCAATGACGCAAGGGAAATGTATTCAAAATACTCTGGGCTTGATCAGTACAAAGACAGAGGAAATCATGGCATAACCATATGGGAACAGGGACAGAAAATTCTGCTGCGTTGCTTGCTATAGAGCCAGCCAGCACAAAGGCGGTGATTCTAGTGAGTAAGGAGTATCGCCAAAGGCTAGAGCAGTTTTATTCGATAATGCGGTACCAAAACAAGAAGAAAACGAACCTTGATGAAAATTCAAAGTTCGTTTTATTTTTCACAAGAGATTATTTCGGACTAAAAATCAAACTATAAATACATTACAACTTTTAACCGAGTGTTCTAAACGCTTGGTTTTTCTATGCCGTTTTGCCGTCCGATTTATCGCCTTTTGTCTGTGTTTGTAGCACAGTGAAAAGCGTAAGTCAACGGCAAAAATCTTTATCGAAAATTCTGAAATTACCGACTAATACATAAAATTTTTTGCTGTTTTGTTGCCTTCCGTCTATTTTTATGCTTTATTTACGCCTTAATATTATCTTCAAACTCGCAAGGTTTTTGCGACGTTGGCAATTAGGCGTGGCTTGTCTTGATACAAGTCGGCTCGGCTGTGCCTCGCCGAAGACAAGCCACGCCTCTGTCCGAACAAACAAACCTAAATCGGACAATGAAAGCACGGGCGGAAGGCGAAATCGCCGCTAACCCGCTTGGCGATCTTTCGCCTTTTTCTCCGCCGTGCGTGGACTTTCATTTTACCCCGAGTTTATGCCGTTTGCATTTTCGGAACAGTCGGGAGCGTTTGTGCTTTTTGCTTCGGCATTATTGCAAAAGTATTCCGTCATCAAAGACAGTAAAGTGCTGTAAAACGATTTTTGTTCTGCCGTTGACATTTTTTCAATGTTCGGCGCGCCGATTGTTGTTATCTTGTATTGCTTGTTCATAGCCGTTTCTCCTTTTTGCCCAAAGGATAGCGGTCAAACTCGCAACTTTCTTGCGACTTTGAGTAAATTTTTTCATTTTTTTGGAAAATTTCGGTCGAACTCGCAAAAAACTTGCGACTTTGGCTTGTAGTCTTGTGGACAAGGAAGAAACAAGACGTTTTTTCTTTCTCGCGGAAAGCCTATCCGATTTCGGTCTGAAAACTTTTATGTGTACAAACACGAATCGAGCCACCGCAAGGGTAAAAAATATAGTGAGAACTATAAAGACACAAAAAATTTCTCTATATTTTTTACTGTTTCCTTGCCGTGTTCGGCAAAATCGGATTGTTCGGTTTCCGTCGAAAGACAAAAAAAGTTAAAAGGAGTTAATAACCAAAATGAAAAAAGCAATTATTTATGCCCGTTATTCCAGCGATAGCCAAACCGAACAATCTATTGAAGGACAACTTCGTGTGTGTCGAGAGTATGCTCAAAACAACGATATACTCATAGTCGATACCTATATCGACCGCGCTATGACGGGAACGAACGACAACCGTGTCGCATTTCAAAAAATGCTTAAAGACAGCAACCGCAAGCAATGGCAGTACCTTATCGTTTACAAACTTGACCGATTTTCTCGTAACAAATTCGAGTCGGTAATACACAAAAAGACGCTCCGTGATAACGGCGTAACAATTCTCTCTGCAATGGAAAACCTTACGGACAGCCCCGAAGGTCGTATGATGGAAACCGTTTTGGAAGGCTTTAATCAATACTTTTCGGAAGAACTTACGCAAAAAGTCAATCGCGGACTGAAAGAGAGTTGGCGCAAAGGCAAAGCCACAGGCGGACAAGATATTTTCGGCTATGACGTCGTTGACAAAAAATACGTTGTAAACGAATACGAAAGCAAAATTGTCGAAGACGCGTTTCTTATGTATTCGCAGGGCTACAAGGCAGTTGCCATTGCGGATAAATTCAAGGAATACGGCTACCGCAGAAAGAACGGAAAACTCGTAGACCACAAATACTTGTATTTTATTCTGCACAACAAAAGATATACAGGTGTTGTCGAACACCAAGGAGAATTATACGACAATATCTTTCCGAGAATTATATCCGACGAACTTTGGAACAAGGTAAACGCAATAAACGAAGAAAACAAACTTGCTCCGAGCCGTAAAAAAGAGATTTTCGACTATATCCTTTCTGGTAAACTTATATGCGGAGATTGCAAGCACAGAATGGGCGGTGAAAGCGGAACTTCTCATACAGGTGCAATTCATTACTACTATATTTGCCTTTCCAAACGTCGCAAGCGTGCAAAGTGTAATATGAGCAGAGTGCAAAAACAGTTTATCGAAGATACTGTGATAAACGCAACGGCACACATGTTATCGAGCGTGAACAATATCAAGAAGATTGCTCAAAGCATATACAACGTTCATAAAAAAGAAACCGCAGACAACACGGCATTGAAACTCATTGAAAAGAAACGCGCCGAGGCGGTAAAAGCACAAAACAATATCGTTAAGGCAATCGAGCAAGGTATAATCACCGAAACAACAAAAAGCCGTCTGACCGAACTTGAAAATCTTATATCTCAATACGATGTAGAAATCTGCAAAGAAAAAGCCCGCAGTTATACGTTTTTAACTGCGGACGATATAGAAATGTATTTGAGTAAATTTGTGTTTGATAACACGGACGACATTAAGGTGCGAAAACTACTTGTAAATGCGTTTATACGAGAAGTGATATTATATGACGATGAGATAGTGATAACCTACAACTTTACAGACAGCCCCGAACACCTGAAACTAACGAAAGAACACGTCACAAAAACAGAAAAAGAGATAGAAACGGCGGATAAAACCACTGTTTCTTCTAACACAGGTTCGTACAAATTATGCCACACGGCACCAAAAAAAAGACGAGATGTTTCTCGTCTTTTTTTGATGCGTGACGGACGAACCGTTGCAAATTTGCAATTTGCAAAGCGGCAAGGCCGCTGATACGGTGCCGTATCGCTGACAACAAGCAAAGCCGACGAAAAGCTGAAGGCCTTTCAGGAGACGTGCGCAGATGACGCAAAACAATGACAAAATGCGTGAGCATTTGAAGCGTAGCGGTTTTGGTACAAAACGGTCATCGTTTTGCAGACGGCAAGCGTGTAAACAATAGCGTGCGCAGAGGACAGCAAGCCAAAGTTTGCCCGTCAGGGCAAGAATTTGCAAAGCGGCCGCTATTGTTAAACCTAAACAAAAACTAAAAGCAAACTTTTGGGTTTGCTTTTTTTGTAAACTTCAGATTTTGAAAGACGTGCAGTCGAAATCGTCCCCAAGGTCGTATTCGGCGAAGCTTAAACAGTCGGACGTTTCGTCTGATTGATTTTCGTCTGCGGACGCGCAAGACGTTTCGGCGCACGGCGGAGGAGCGCTTTTTTCGTAACCTTTTGCGGCGGGCAGCGGGGTTTGTTCGGGCTTTCTGTCGGTTCGCTTTTTCATTTGGCCTCTGAAAACAAAAAGTGTGCACAACCGAAGTTATGCACACCGAAAACGCAAACTCCGATTGTTGTCACACAAACCATATAGAACAAATTTAAGCTTTGCCCTTACATGTGGATTTTGCATTTTGCCAAATTCGTATGTAAAGACAAAAAGAGAAATAACCCTATAAAAAGAGCCGATAACGTTCTATATTTAGTTTGTGTGACAAGCATAGTATAACCTATTTTCGGAAAAACTTCAAGCTATTTTGAAAAAAACTCGCAAAACTCGCCGATACGTTAATAATAGTTTTTCGTTTAAGCGCAAAACGCACCTGTTGACAAAGGGGTAAAAGGTGCTGTATAATAGAGGTTGACAAGAAATATTGTTAAATAAAAATATAATGATAAGGAATTTGTTTATGCTAAAAATCAAACTTAGAAGCGAGGAGCTTTCCGTTCCGGAGGGAACGAGGGTTATCGACCTTGTAAAAGAAGAAGAAAAATGCAATTATTCGGTATGCCGCATCGGCGCGCAGGTTAAGGAACTCAATTATCGCCTGACCGCGAAGAACGACGGCTCCGCAATCGAGCTTTTGGGGCTTGAAAACATCGAAGGCGGCAAAGCCTACGAAGCAAGCCTGAGGTTTATCACGGCTATGGCTTTTTACAAGCTGTATCCTGAAGTGAAAATCAGATTCAGCTACAACGTTTCGAGGGCGATTTTCTGCCAGGCGGTTGAGGGAGAAGTCAACATGTCCCGCATCGCCGACGAAGTTAAGGCGGAAGTCAGGCGGATAATCAAGGAAAACCTGCCTATCGAACGCATCACCGTGTCGCTGGACGAAGCGCGTGAAATCTACGCTCGTTTCGGCTATGCCGACAAAATGGAAATGCTGAAATACCGCCCTGAAAACACCGTACACCTCTACAAGTGCGGCGGTTTTTACGACTATCTGAACGCCTATATGGTGCCGTCCACGGGTTGCATCAAAAACTATCGCATCACGCCGTACAGCCCGGGGCTTATCATTCAGTATCCGCGCTACGAACTGGGCGCGCAAATCCCTGAATTCGTGGAAGAAAGCACCTACGGCCGCACTCTGCAAAAGATTTACCGCTGGTCGAAAAAGGCAAATCTGCAAACCGTAGCCGACATCAACCGCAAGGTGGAGAACGGCGAAATGCTGGAATTCGTGCAAATGTGCGAAGCAAGGCACAACGATATGCTCGCAGAACTCGGGGATGCCATCGAAAGCGACATCGAAAACATAAGGCTCGTGGGGATTGCGGGGCCAAGTTCCTCCGGCAAAACCACTTTCTGCAACCGCCTCAGAATCGAACTTCTGAGCCGCGGCATAAACCCCGTTATGATTTCCATGGACGATTATTACCTCGAAAAGGCCAAAATCGCCGAAATTCAGAAGGTGCCTCTGTCCGAAATCGACCTCGAGCACCTCAACTGCCTGGATATCGAGCAGTTCAACAAAGATCTTTTTGCCCTTATAAACGGCGAAGAAGTCACACTTCCGTGCTTCAACTTCAAGGCGGGCAAAAGAGAAGTCGGCCGCACGATAAAAGTCGACGAGCACAGCCCGATTATCATCGAAGGTATCCATGCTCTCAACGAAAAGCTGACGGCAAGCATTCCGAAGCATCAAAAATTTAAAATTTTCATTGCGCCACAGGCACAAATAAACATCGACAACCATTCTCCTTTGAACATCACCGATCTGAGGCTGATAAGAAGAATAGTCAGAGATATGAAGTTCAGGGGTAGCCCTGCCGCAGCCACCATCGACATGTGGCAATCGGTCAGAAGCGGCGAATTCAGGTGGATTTACCCGAATCAGGAAGGCGCGGACTACGTCTTCAATTCCAGCTTGTACTATGAGCTGTGCGTACTTCGTACGCAAGCGTTGCCTGCGCTTAAGGAAATCAAGGACACCGATCCGCAATATCTGGTTGCAAACCGCCTCATCAAGTATCTTAAATACTTCAAGCCTATCGAGGACGAATCACTCATACCTTGCAACTCACTGATGCGCGAGTTTATCGGCGGTAGCTGCTTTAACGTTTAACAATCGAAATACCAAACGGCGGAACGACCTTCCGCCGTTTATTCTGCTTGCAAAGCGAGCGCAATTATGCTATAATCAAAAAAAATTTTGAGGCGAAAAATGAAATACAAACGAGTGATATGGGATTGGAACGGCACGCTTTTGGACGATTTCGACATAAGCATCGACGCCATAAACGAAATGTTCGAGGAGCGCGGTATGCCGAAGTTCAAGGACAAGGAAGACTATCTTAAGCATTTTTGTTTTCCGATTGAAAAGTACTATAAAAACGTCGGCTTCGATTTTTCGAAGGAACCGTATCCTGTTCTCGCGCACGAGTTCATCGACAAATACAATCAAAAGCTGGTTTCCAGCGGCCTCGTTAAGGGCATAAGAGAAGTGCTTGAAGCGTTTAAGGACGCGGGGATAAAACAGATGATTTTGTCCGCCTGCGAGCAGAATATGCTTGACAAAGACATATGCCGTTTCGGCCTCGGAAAGTATTTCGACGCAGTGCTCGGTGGCGGCGACATCTATGCAAAAGGCAAGGTTGAACGCGCATTAGAGTGGATTTCTGACAGCAAAACCGACATTTCCGACACATTGTTCGTCGGCGACACCCTTCACGACTACGACACGGCCAAAGCCATCGGCGCCGACGTTTTGCTTGTTACTTACGGCCACTCCGACCGCACAAGACTTTCCGCCACCGGTCAAACCGTGGTGGACACCCCGGAAGAAATCAAAGATTTCGTTTTTTCGGAAAAATAACGTCAAAATTTTTTGCGTGGCGTTTTGCCACGCTTTTTTAGTTGATACATCCGAAATTTTGAGGTATAATCTTTTATATGCTTATATCGCTTAACAACTTAACCTTCGGTTACGACGATGTAACCGTTCTCGAAGACGTCGACGTTACGGTGAACGAAAACGACCGCATAGGCCTCGTCGGCGTCAACGGATCGGGAAAGAGCACGCTTATAAAGCTGATGCTCGGGTTTTTGCATGCAGACTGGGGCGAGGTTCTGAAAAAAAACGAACTGTCGGTCGGGTATCTGCCGCAAAACGCCGTTTTGGACAGCGAGCTTACCGTCGAAAACGAAGCCTATTCCGTTTTTTCCGAGGTGCTTGCTGCGGGAGATAAAATGGAGGCTTTGGCAAACGAGATGGCCGCTCTGCCGCACGACGGCACGGAGTATCGCATAAAGAGCGCGGAATACGAAAAAGTTTCCGACTTTTTCAGGGCAAAGGACGGATACCTGGTTACGACAAAAGTCAAAACCGTGTTGAACGGCATGGGCTTTTCCAGTAAATACGATCAGGTGGTGTCCACGCTTTCGGGCGGCGAAAAAACGCGGCTTGCGCTTTCAAAGCTTCTGCTGAAAAATCCCGAGCTTCTCGTTTTAGACGAACCTACCAACCATCTGGACTATGACACCTTGGAATGGCTTGAAAAATATCTTTCGGACTATAAAGGCGCTATTCTCGTCGTTTCGCACGACAGGCGGTTTTTGGATAAAACCGTGAACGTAATTTGGGATCTTACGGAAAAAACCGTGTCGTCCTATCGCGGAAACTACACGAAATTCAAGCAGTTGAAGGCCGAACGCTACGAAAGGTGGCAAAAAGAATACAAAATTCAGCAGGAAAAGCTCAGGCGGATGCAGGACTACGTTGACAGAAACCTGGTCCGCGCCACCACCTCCAAAAGCGCAAAAAGTCGCATACACCAGATGGCCAACATGGACATAATCGAAAAACCGGTCGTCTACGTCAAGCCGCCTCGTTTCAAGTTCGACTATGCGCAAAAGCCCGCAAAGCTCGTGCTTAAGGTGGACGATTTGTCTCTGGGATTTGATGGCAACTCGCTTCTGGAGCACTGTTCGTTTACGGTGGAAAAGGGCGAAAGAGTGGCCGTCGTCGGCGCAAACGGCACGGGAAAATCGACGCTTATCAAGCGCCTCGTCAAAAGCTTTTCGGAACCTGAAAGAAGCGTCGTTTTCGGGCAGGGCACAAAGGTTGCCTACTACGATCAGGAAGCGGCCGTTTTAGACGGCGAAAACACCGTGCTGACGGAGCTTTGGTCGCGCCATATTTCGTGGTCGCAGACGGAAGTAAGAAACCTGCTCGGCATGGTTCTTATGGGATCCGACGTAGACGTTCAGAAGAAAGTCAAAAACCTTTCGGGCGGTGAAAAAGCGCGGTTGATGTTTGCCGTTATGATGGCCGAAAAGGCCAACGTGCTGATTTTGGACGAGCCGACGAACCACTTGGATTTGCAGGCAAGGGAAGCCTTGGAAGACGCTCTTTCGGAGTTTGACGGCACGCTTATATTCGTTTCGCACGACAGGTATTTTCTGGACAAACTGGCAAAGCGGTATCTTAAGATTTCGGACAAAAATCTGGTTGATTTTCGCGGGACTTTCGACGAATTTTCGGAGGCCGAAAAGCGCGCCAAAGAAGAAATAGCCGCCGCAAAATCGGCGGAAAAAACCCAAAAAACCGCTGCTTCGGAACGCCCCGAAAAGGCCTACAGAAGCAAAGCCGACAGATCCTTGGAAGTTAAGAAAAAAGCGGAAATCGCCGCCCTCGAGGGCCGAATAAAAGAGCTTGAAGACAGGGAAAAGGAAATCGTTTCGGAAATGGAAAAATGCGCGTCGGACTACAAAAAACTTATGGAGCTGAGCGCCGAGGCGGAAACGGTTAAGGCCGAATGCGAACGGCTTTTCGACAAATGGACGGAGCTTACGATATGAAAAAATATTTAACCAAAAACAAGGTTTACACCTACAAAGACGCCACCGTTTACGAAGTCTTCGAAGTGAAGATTTCGGGGCTGACGGAAATTGAAGAAAAGATGTTTTCGGCGTTCGAATTTGCCAAGTATTCGCCGTTTTTCGGGGCGGAAGACATGGCACAAATCGCCGCCGGCACCGACGACGAATTGTCCGCCGTTTGCCGTCTGGCTTTTCAGAACGCAAAAGCAAACGTTTCGGTAACGACGCTTTATATGACGAAAACGGAGCATAAAGCTCTGCTTTCGGAATTTGTGGGCCAAATCGAATTTTCTCCCGAACACTCGGGTAAGATTGGCGAAGTGCGTTTTTCGGCGACCTCGGACGGAGGCGAAGACCTGACGTTTACGGTAACTTGCGGAAAAGCGGGTTGTTCTTCCGCGCTCGCCGCAATTTTGGACGTTGACGCAAAATCCACAGGTACTGCTTTTGCAAAAGCGAACGCTCTTTCCAAAGCGGTTTCGTGCCCGGCGATTGCAAGGCCTTCTTGCCGCGACTTTTCGGTTTTCGTGTCCGACGGCTCTTTGGACTGCGATGCGCTTTCCGTCGGCTTTGAAACTTCGAAATTCGAAAGAGATTTTTCGGTGAATCCGAAATTCAAAACGCTTTTGGAGGCCGACGTCAGAAAGGCCGCAATCCTTGCGCTTTCGGACAAAAATACGGGTGTTTGCGCGGAGCTTCAAAAATCGTTTGCGTCGCTCGAGAAGGGATATTCCGCATTTTGCGGGAAAGGGCAAACGGTGCCGTCTGGCGCAGTGAAATTCGAAAAAAGCGGAAGAGAATTTTTGCTTTCGGCAGACAATCGTTACGACGCCGAATATAACGCCGTTCTCGCTTTGGAGAACGCGGTTTTTGCGGGCGCGGATTTGGCCTGTGAAGCAAAACTTTTCGCATCGCCCGCCGCAAAAAATCTTGCGGAAGAACTTGGCATAGGTTTTTCGGAAATCGGCGCGGATTTTGCCGCAATGGTTGCAAAAACTTCTCCCGAAAAAAAGCGCGCGGAAAGCTTTTTTGTAAGTTCCAAGCTCTATCTTCTGCATCTTCCGAGGACCGAAGATAAAACCCCTGATTTCAAAAGCTTTTCGATGATTTTGAAATCGGTTGCCGAAGCAATGGACAAAGGCGAAATTTTTGCCGCAAGAATGGTTGCGGACGGCGGCGCCGCGGTGTCGGCGATAATCGGCGCAATGGCGGAGGGGAAAGGCGTTTATTTCAAAAATTCCGCGCCCGAACTTTTTGCGCCGTTTTACGGAGACGTAATAATCTCCGCGCCTAAAAAACCGAATTTCGCCGCCCTCGAAATCGGCGAGGTCATAGACAACCCGCAAGTGATTTTCGGCGACGACGTCGTCAGCATGGAAATTGCAAAAGCCGCATACGAGCTGTACTGGAAAAAGTTCTATCCGAAATGCGATTTTTCCGCCGACGTTTTAAGGACCGAAGGGATGGGCTTCAGCAACAAATCGGTTTATATCGGAAAACCCGTCAAGGCGAAGGTTGCCGTGCCGTATTTTTCGGACGCGTCGGAGGTAAAAGATCTTTATGAAGGTTTTTTGGCCGCAAAAGGGAAACCGGAGCTTATCAGAATGTCCGCTTTAGACAAAACCGAGCTTTCCGCTTCGCTCAAAAATTTTGCGAAACAGGTGGCGGCAAGCCAGATATTGTGTTTTTCGTCAGAAAAGGTGGCGGCGCTTCTTGTCAACGAACGCGTGCGAGATGCGGTTATGCAGATGCTTGACGCGGGAGGTTTGATTCTCGGCGTCGGCGGAGGCTTTTCGGCTCTCGTTAAGTCGGGATTGCTTCCGTTTGAGAAGCTGACGCTTCCTAAAATGAACCCGATCAAAATTCTGCCGGCCGAAAGAGAATGTCAGAACAGCCTTGCCAAGGTGAAAATTTCCGGCAATCTGTCGCCGTGGTTCAACCGCGAAGTGGTGGGCGACGTTTTTTCCGCCGCGGTTTTCAGAGACGCCGTGAAAGTCGAAATTTCGGCAGAGGACTACGCCTCGCTTATGGCCGACGGACTCGTTGCGACGCAGTTTGTGGACGCAAACGGCATGGCGGCTTCCGATTATCCCGACAATCCTACGGGAAGCTTCAACGCCGTCGAGGGGCTTACGTCGCCCGACGGAAGGATCCTCGGTCGCATTTGCCATATCCCCGCAAATCTTGACGTGAAAGGCGAGTGCTTCGAAACGAAAATTTACGAAGCCGGCGTAAAATATTTCAAATAACAACGATTTTTCACCCGACCGAAAGCGGTCGGGCTTTTTTTTGCATATTTCGGTTTTTTGGGGAATAGGATTTACAAAAGCCCTCGGCCGACAAAAGGCGGCAAAAACACGCTCTTTTCGACAACAACCGATGCGCTTTTCAAAATTTTTGGTTGTAGAATTTGAGGTAACCGCTATGATTTGGGTGATAAAAAAAAGACAGATTCTGACGGCGCTTGCGCTTTTGACGCTGACGGTTGCGCTATCTGTGGCATGCGCTTTCGGAGGAGTCGTCGAGGCCGTTTCGGGAAAGAAGCGTAAGCTCCCCGTTTACGGCGTTGAAACGGACGAAAAAGTCGTGGCGTTGACTTTCGACGCGGCTTGGGGTGCGGATAAAACGGCGGGCATCGTGAAAACGCTGAACGATTTCGGCGCGGACGCAACCTTCTTTCTGGTGGGGTTCTGGATTGACGCGTTTCCGAAGGAAACGGTGATGATAAGGGAAAACGGTTTCGAAATCGGAAATCACAGCGACCACCATCTGGAGATGAGCAAGCTTTCGGCGGAAAAAATCGAGGAAGAAATTCTGTCGGTCAACCGCCGGATCGAGGAGCTTACCGGCTGCACCCCCAAGTTCTTCCGCCCGCCGTTCGGCGACTACAACGACAGACTGGTCGAAGGCGTGGAAAAGCAGGGTATGATTGCCGTGCAGTGGAGCGTGGACAGTCTGGACTGGAAAGGTCTTTCCGCGGAAGCAATCGCAACCCGAGTGCTTAAAGGCGCGAAAAACGGCTCGATCATTCTGTTTCACAACAACAGCGACAACATCCTCGGAGCGTTGCCTCTGGTGCTTACCGCGCTGAAAAATAAGGGCTACAAATTCGTCAAGCTGTCCGAGTTGGTCTATACGGAAAACTACGTCATAGGCCCCGACGGAACGCAGCGGTTAAACAAAGTTTAGTGGAGGAATTTATGAACTACAACGAGATGGCAAACAACAAAGCGTACCTTAGGGGAGCGGTGGTGGCAAAACCGCAGTTCTCGCACGAAGTTATGGGGGAAGGGTTTTACGAATTCACTTTGGCAATATCGAGATTGTCGGGCGAAGAAGATATGATACCCGTTACGATAAGCGAAAGGATAATGAAAGACGCCGATTTGTCGGTGGGATCGGTGGTTACGGTTGCGGGGCAGTTCAGAAGTTACAACAAACCAGAGGACGGCAGAAGCAAGCTTATGCTTACGGTTTTTGCCAGAGAGCTTCCCGAAAACGACTACTCCAAAAATCCGAACGTCATCGAACTCGTCGGTTACGTTTGCAAAAAACCGGTTTACAGGACGACGCCTTTCAGGCGTGAAATATGCGACGTTTTGCTTGCGATAAACCGCGCGTACAACAAAAGCGATTATATCCCGATGATTTGCTGGGGCAGAAACGCGCGCTTTGCGGGTGATTTTGCGGTCGGGCAAAAGGTTGCGGTTACGGGCCGCATTCAAAGTCGAAACTACACCAAAATGCAGGGTGAAGAACAGGTTCTCAAAACCGCGTTCGAGGTTTCGGCGGCAAAAATCGAGGCAGTGGACGAGGAACCGACGAAAGTAAGCGCGGAAGTCGGTTTTTAGGTGCCTTAATATATGTTACCTTCTGTGAAAGCGGCGAGCCGAGTCGGCTCGCCCTTTCAATTTGAAAGTATTTTGAAAAAAGACGTCTTTTTCGGGCAGAAATTGAAAGTTAAACTTGATTTTTGGCAAATAATGTGTTATCATGTTTTATTATAGAAATAACCACAAACGTTCGCCGTTTCGGGCGAAAAAGGGAGGAAACATGGCATTCTGGAACGAAAATTCGGACGAAAGACGTCGCAGAGAAGATGACAACTCGTCGCAAAACGACAGGCGAGGCGGCTTTTCTTTTAACGAAGGCAACAGCTTTGACGAGCGCTATTCGAGAGGCGAATTCGGCGATTCTTCCGAAGATAGGGAAAGAGGCAGAGATCGCGGCTACAGAGGCTACGGCAGAAGGCTGGACGACATTCAGCCGATAAGGGAGGATCTGACGGGCGATTTGCCGCCTATCGGCAACCCTGCTTCCGTGCAGCCGAGGTATTACTCAAACCCAAACGTTCCGCCGAAGGCTCCTTCTTCCTATCCCGTTTCGGGCGGCTATGCGCCGCAACCGCAACGCCCCGCAGGGCCGCAGGGCGGCATGAACGGAGTGCCGATGCAGGGCCTCGGCTCTAACGTGCTTATCTACAGTCCTAAAACCTACGCCGACGTGCAAACCCTCATCGACCACCTAAAACGCCACGAACCCGTTATCATCGACTTTGGCAAAATCGGCGGCGACGGCGCGCAGAGGATAGTTGACTTTATGAGCGGCGCAATCTACGCCCTCAGCGGCAATATGCAGCGTATCAGCAAAACGATTTTCCTTCTCACGCCGGCAGGCGTCAACATCACCGTTCCGGTCGACCAGATTCGCAGGGACGTAGAGGACAAAAGATAATGTTTTTGTATGAAATCATCGTTCTGGTGCTTATCGTTGCGGCAGACATAGCCTCCAAATACGCCGTTGTTTCGGCTTTGGGCGTGTCGAACGGGGTGGCCGAACGCACCATAACGGTCATAAAAGGAGTGTTGGAATTTCGGTACTCCGAAAATACGGGCGGCGCTTGGAGCATGCTCAGCGACAACACGGTTTTGCTGACCGTGTTTTCCGCAATTTGCTCCGTGGTGCTTATCGTCTATTTGTTTTTCATCAAAAAGGAATCCAAGCTTTTGCGGCTGGGCATAGTGTTTTTCGCGGCGGGCGGCTTGGGAAACGTGTACGACAGAATAGTTTTCGGCTACGTCAGAGATTTCATTTCGACGGTGTTTATGGATTTTCCGATTTTCAACGTCGCGGACAGCTTCATAACCGTGGGCGCGGCGCTCGTCATAATTTCGCTCGTTATTTCGCTGATTAACGAGGGCAAGGCCGAAAAAATCAAAGAACAAACGGAAAATTTTGGCGAAAATACCGCGGAAAAAACCTCGGACAGCGAGGGGAACGACTGATGGAGCGGCTTTTTTTCGTTGCGGAAAAAGAGGACGCGGGAAAGCGCGTCGACGTGTTTCTGGCCGAAAACGTCACGGGACTTACGAGAAGCCGCATAAAAAATATGCTTGAGGAAGGCCTCGTCAAAGTGGGCGGCAAAACCGTTACGAAGTCGGGCTACGCCATAAAATACGACGACGAAGTGGAAATCGAAATACCCGACGCAAAACCGCTTGACGCAAAAGCCGAGGACATTCCCGTCGAAATAGTTTACGAGGACGATCAGCTTGCCGTCGTAAACAAAGCGCAGGGCATGGTGGTGCATCCCGCAAACGGCAACGAAAGCGGCACTCTCGTGAACGCGTTGCTTTTCAGGCTCGACTCTTTAAGCGGCATAAACGGAGTGGCAAGGCCCGGCATAGTTCACCGCATAGACAAGGACACTTCGGGGCTTTTGGTGGTTGCAAAAACCGACGAAGCGCACAAAAATCTTGCCAAACAGATTGCGGAAAAGAGCGCAAAAAGGCAATACGTCGCGCTTGTGGACGGCAATATAAAAGAGGACGAGGGAATCGTCGACAAGCCGATCGCAAGGTCAACGCAGGATCGCAAAAAAATGGCCGTTCAAGAGGGCGGCAGAAGGGCGGTTACCGAGTGGAAAGTGCTGGAGCGTTTCGGCAAATACACGCTTATGGAGTTTAATCTGCAAACCGGCCGCACGCATCAGATAAGGGTTCACGCAAAGTTTCTGCATCATCCGGTAACGGGCGATCCGGTGTACGGCGGGAGCAACGAGTTTGGCCTTAAAGGGCAGCTTCTTCACGCTTATAAACTGACTTTCACGCATCCTACGACAGGAGAAACGATGACGTTTACCGCGCCACTTCCCGATTATTTCGAGAAGGTTCTGGAAAAACTTCGGAAAACTCAAAAATAAACGACGAAATCTAAAAACCGCCGAAAACGGCGGTTTTTTTGCGTAAACTATTCTGAAATTCGGCCTAAACGAGAAAGGTCTGATGTTTGTCGGGCTTGACTACGAGCGTCGTTTGAGAGGCGTAGGTTACTCTGCCGGGGAGCTTCCCGGGGATTTTTTTGACGTTTTTCCGTTTGGTGAAGTCAACCTCGACTTTGTCCGACATCGAAGCCGACGACAGCGCGGCGGCAATTTCGGCGGCAAAGGTCAGAACGCTTTCAGGCGGGGCGGAAGAAAAGACGATTACGTGGCTTCCGTGTTCCGCTTTGACGTGCAGCCACACGTCCGACGGAGAAGCCGTTTTGAAGGTCAGCGCTTCGTTTTGCAAATTGTTTTTGCCCGCCATGATTTTCACGCCCTCGAACTCGTAGACGTAAGGCTTGGAAGGCGGTTCTTTTTTGGGCTTTTTCTGATTTTTCGGCAGCTTTATCGCCCCGACGTTCTGAAGCTCGCGCTCGATGTCCGAAAGACTCTTGTCCGGTTCGGCGCGGCCGAGCGCCTCCAAAATTCCGTTTGCGTAGTCCAACAGCTCTTCGGCCTCGGCTTTTTGCGTTTCGGTGACGGATTTGGCGCGTTTCAGTTTTTGGTATTTTTGAAAATATTTGTTTGCGTTTGCGCCCGGGGTGAGCCTTCCGTCCAGCTTGATTTCGACGAGAGGGGAAGACGGATTGAACCAGTTTTCGGTGCTTAAAACTTCGTCGCCTTTTTTCACTTTCCAGACGTTTGCGAGGATAAGATCGCCCTTGACTTTATATTCGTCGGCTTTTTCGCACTCGGAGAGTTTTTTGTCCGACAGTTCGATTTTTTGCAGGCATTTGTCCTTAAACCTCGTTGCGGCGTCCACAAGTTTTTTGGTTTTTTGTTTGGTTCGGGCGCACTTGTCGGCGTAGGAAAAAGCAAGGTCCGCGGCTTCGTTAAGGGTTTTGCAAGGCGAGCAGTCGAACCCGTCGTACGGAGTGAAGAAAAAGTCGGGAGCGGGAACCTCGGTTTTGGACGGGCAAAACAACTCCGTTCCGTACGCGTTCCAGAATTTCTGCGCCCATAAAGCTATACGCTCGGCGGTCTGTTCGTTCACTTCGCCCGAAAAATCGGCGCGCTTCAAAATTTCCTCCACGGTTATTTTCGCAACGCCGTTAAGGCGCTTTGTCAAAAAGCCCGCAAGGCTGTCGCCGGAGAAGCTTAAAATCAAAGATTTTACCGCTTCGAAATCGTCGGGATTCACTTTTTGTTGCACGGGTGGCGTATATTTAAGCCAGGACATGACGGGGCGCACGCTGTCCTCGATGCCGACGGTTTTCAGGGCCGAGGTAACCACGTCGTTTTCGTCGGTGAAAACGAGGTTGCTGTAGCGGTTCATAATTTCGACGTAGAGGTGATAGCAAGTGACGTCCTTAAGCTCGTTCCGTCCCGAAAAAGTGATTTTCACCACGCGGTCCTTGAGCGGTTCGACGGACGTTACGGTTGAGGAAATCAGATATTTTCGAAGGTGCATGCAAAAAGCGGGAGGAACCATAGGGTTCTCCTTTTTTGTTTTTGTCAGATGCAGTCTCGGCGAAGTCGGGTTTGCCGACGCCGTAAGCACCAGATTTTCGCCCCCGACTCTGATTTGCAGACGCACTTCATCGGTTTCGGGCATATTCACTTTGTCCACTTTTCCGCCCGATAAAACGTCGTTCAGCTCCAGAGCGAGCGGCCTTAAGGTCATAAGATCCGACGGCATAAACACCTCGAAAAGTTTTTTTATATTATACAACGTCGTTTGCTTTTTTGCAACCAAAAAGCCGCAGACCTTGCCGCAAAGGACGGTTTCGACAAAAAAATTCGGTTTTTTTCGAAAAGCAAATAAATTGCCGTCATATTCGTTTGCAAAATAAGTTTTGCTATGATATAATTTACTAACTTATTATGAGATTACACGTCTTGGAGGACAATATGAACTACACAGTTGAAAAACTCGAAAAAAGCAGAGTAAAATTCGTTATCAAAGTCGACGAAAAAGAACTTGACGCCGCCATCGACGAAGCTTATGCCAAAAACAAACATAAGTATCAGGTCGAAGGTTTCAGAAAGGGCCACGTTCCGAAGAGCGTTCTGGAAAGAACCTACGGAAAAGGCGTATTTTACGAAGACGCTTTGGATATCATTTTACCGAAATATTACGACGAAGTTTTGTCTAAAGAAACCGAACTCGTTCCCGTCGGACGTCCGGAAGCCGACATCATGGATTTCCAGGACAACGGCGTTACTTTCAGCGTAACCGTGACCGTCAAACCAGAAGTCAAGCTCGGACAATATAAGGGCCTCGAAGTCAAACGCGACAAAGTTCGCATCACCGAAGCCATGATCGAAGCCGAACTTAAGCTAGCGCAGGATCGTCAATCCCGCCTCGTCGAAGTTAAGGACGACAGAGCAAGCCGGAAGGGCGATTTCGTCACCATCGACTTCACCGGCAGCGTTGACGGAGTGGAATTCGACGGCGGCCACGCCGAAGATTACGACCTCGGCCTCGGCACCGGCACCTTTATCCCGGGTTTCGAAGAGCAACTCGAAGGCCTCAAAGTCGGCGAAGAGAAGGACGTTAAGGTTACTTTCCCTAAAGACTACGGCTCCAAAGAGCTTGCCGGCAAAGAAGCCGTTTTCGCTTGCAAAGTGAAAGCTATCAAAGCCAAAGAAATGCCTGAAATCAACGACGAATTCGCAAAAGACGTTTCCGAATTCGACACTTTGGACGAATACAAGAAAGACATCAAAAAACAACTGAAACACGAAGCCGATCAGCGCGCGGACGAAAAAGTCGAAAACGACCTCGTCGAACTCATTGCGGGCGGCAGCGAAGTGGAAGTTCCTGACGAAATGGTTGAAGAAGCCATCGACGAAAGACTTCAGGAATTGCAATATCAGCTTATGTATCAGGGCATGCAGCTGGATAAATATCTCGAAATGCTCGGCACCACCATGGAAGCCGTCAGAAAGGACTTCAGGGAACAAGCCGAAAAAACCGTCAAATCCAGACTGGTTATGGAAGCTCTCATAAGCGCCGAACATCTCGAACCGACTAAAGAAGAAGTGGACGTCAAAATCAAGGAATTCGCCGACGGCGCCAAAAAGACCGTTGAAGAATACACCAAGGATATGCACGAACGTCAACTCAACTACATCGTCAACAACCTTGCAACCGACAAAATCTTCGGTTTCCTGAAAGCGAACAACACCATCGTTAAATAACGAATAACGACATTAAATCAACGGCAAACTTGCCGAAAAGGAGGCATATATATGCGAAACGCACTCATACCGTACGTCGTGGAGCAATCCGACAGAGGCGAACGCAGTTATGATTTGTACAGCAGAATGCTCGAGGACAGGATTATTTTCCTCACCGGCGAAATCGACGACGCAGTGGCCAACACCGTCGTTGCGCAGCTCATTTACCTCGAAGCGAAAGATTCCTCAAAAGACATAAGTTTGTATATCAACAGCCCGGGCGGCAGCGTTACCGCAGGGCTTGCAATCTACGACACCATGAACTACGTCAAGTGCGACGTCAGAACCATCTGCATCGGGCTTGCCGCTTCCATGGGCGCGTTTTTGCTGTCGTCGGGCGCAAAAGGCAAACGCTGCGCGCTCCCTAACAGCGAAATCATGATTCATCAGCCTTTGGGCGGTTTTCAGGGACAGGCGTCGGACATCGCTATCCACGCGGAGCATATTCTGAAAACCAAATCCAGGCTAAACAAAATTTTGGCGGAGAACTCCGGTCAGCCTCTGGACAAGATTATCGTCGACACCGACAGAGATAATTTCCTGTCCGCAAGCGAGGCTAAGGCCTACGGCCTTATCGACGAAGTTTTCGACCGCAGGAAGTAAGAGGTAAGCGTAACTTGTTAGACGAAAAACTTTATTGTTCATTCTGCGGACGGAGCGAAGATAAGGTGGAAAAACTTATCTCCGGTCCGGACGGCGTTGCCATCTGCAACGACTGCATCGAAACTTGCAACGACATCCTGCGTTCTTATTTCAAGGAAACTCCCGACGGGCTTTCGTCCGAAGTCAATTTGCTGACTCCGGAGGAGCTTAAGGGCAAGCTGGACGAATACATCATCGGTCAGGACGAGGCCAAAAAAGTGCTGTCCGTCGCCGTTTACAATCACTATAAACGCATCGGGCAAAAGGCCGACTCCGACGACTCGGTGGTTCTCGACAAAAGCAACGTGCTGGTGCTGGGGCCTACGGGCTGCGGCAAAACTCTTCTTGCAAAAACCTTGGCCGGAATTCTGAACGTTCCGTTCGCCGTGGCCGACGCTACCACGCTTACCGAAGCGGGCTACGTGGGCGAGGACGTCGAAAATATCCTTCTCAAGCTCATTCAGGCCGCCGACGGCGACATCAAACGAGCGGAAAAGGGCATCATCTATATCGACGAAATCGACAAAATCGCAAGAAAGAGCGAAAACGTCAGCATCACCCGCGACGTTTCGGGCGAGGGCGTTCAGCAGGCGCTTCTGAAAATTCTGGAAAGCACGGTGGCTTCCGTTCCTCCTCAGGGCGGCAGAAAACACCCGCAACAGGAATTTTATCAGATAGACACCACCGACATTCTGTTTATCCTCGGCGGCGCATTCGTCGGCCTTGAAAAAATCATCGACAAACGCCGCGACAACAGCAGCCTCGGTTTCGGAGCCAACCTCAAAACCGAAGAAGGCAGGGACTACAGCAAGCTTATCGCCGAAATTCAACCGGACGATCTCATCAAATTCGGCCTTATTCCGGAGTTCGTGGGCCGCGTTCCGATCATTGTCGGCATAGACAAACTCGACAGGGACGCTTTGGTCAGAATCTTAAAAGAACCGAAGAACAGCCTTGTCAAACAATATCAGAAATTGTTCTCCATTGACGGCGTCGAGCTTGAAATAACCGACGACGCGCTGGGTGCGGTTGCCGACAAAGCAATCGGCCTGCATACGGGCGCGAGAGGATTGCGCAGCATTCTGGAAGGCGTTATGCTGGACATTATGTACAAAATCCCTTCCGATCCGACCATTAAAAAAGTTATCGTAAACGGCGACACCGTGCTTAACAAGCATCAGCCTGACGTTGTCAGGAAGGAAATCGCCTAGGAGAAGTATGGCTAAATACACCTTTTTGCCGTTAATCCCTTTGCGGGGATTAACGGTTTTTCCTCAAACGACAGTTCATTTTGACGTCGGCAGACCGAAAAGTCTTGCCGCGCTTGCCGATGCGGTGGAAAACACCGGCGGCTACGTTTTGCTGGCAAGTCAGAAATCTAACGCCACGCCAAACCCGAACCCGAACGAAATATGCGAAATCGGCGTTCTGGCAAAGGTGGTGCAGGTTGCCGCAATGCCGGACGAAATAAAACGAATCGTCGTTACTGCCGAAAAGAAAATCAAACTTACGGGATACATTCAGGAGGAACCTTTTTACGTTTCCTCGTTTGCGACCGTCCGCGACAAAAACGCCGTAACGCCGAAAGCGGAAGCGTATTTCAGACGTGCGAAAGAAATAGTTTCCGCGCCTTCGCCGCTCACCGACGCTATGCCGAAAGAAATGCTTGCCGCCATTTTGGACGAAGAAAACGCCAACGTGTTTTGCTATCAGGCGGCGCACGTCTTTTTGCGGAAGGAGCAGCAGGCTTTTCTGGAGCTTTCTTCCTTGGAAGAAAGGCTGGAAAAACTCACCGACACTCTTATAAACGAAATGAAGATTGCCGAAATCGACCGTCAGATTATGCAAAAGGTCAAGGACGGCATCGACGACAGTCAGAAAGAGTATTATCTGCGCGAACAGATGCGCGCGATAGAGGAAGAGCTCGGCGAGGGCGAAGAAGATTCGGCATACATAAAGAAAATCGACAAACTCCCCGTTGTAAAAGAATATAAGGACAAGCTTAAAAAGGATCTGGAACGCGGCAACAATATGTCGCCGTCCAGTCCGGATTATGCTCTGACGAGAAACTATCTCGACTTCGTGCTGGAGCTGCCTTGGGGAGTCGAAACCGAAGAGGAGCTTGACCTTAAACACGTCAAGGAAGTTCTGGACGAAGCGCACTACGGCCTCGAGAAGGTGAAGGACAGAATTATGGAATTCATCGCCGTCAAGTCGCTTACCTCCGACAACCGCGAACCGATAATGTGTTTGGTGGGGCCTCCGGGCGTGGGCAAAACCAGCGTTGTGAAAAGCATTGCCGACGCAATCGGCAGGAAATACGTTCGCATGAGTCTGGGCGGCGTTCACGACGAAGCGGAAATACGCGGTCACAGAAAAACTTACATAGGCGCCATGGCCGGCCGTATCGTAACGGGAATAAAGCAAGCGGGCAGCATGAACCCGGTGTTCCTGCTTGACGAAATCGACAAGTTGGCTTCGGACTACAGGGGCGATCCCGCAAGCGCGCTTTTGGAGGTGCTGGATCCGGAACAGAACAATTCCTTCAGAGATAACTATCTGGAAATCCCGTTCGATTTGTCGAACGTAATATTCATCACCACGGCTAACAGCGCCGAAACCATTCCGCCTGCGCTTTACGACAGAATGGAAATCGTGGAAATGAGCGGCTATACGCCCGAAGAAAAGTTCCAGATTGCCAAAAGACATCTAGTGCCGAAGGAGCTGAAAATCAACGGTTTGCCGAGCGACAAGTTCGAGCTTTCCGACGAAGTGCTTTGGGACGTCATTCGTTTCTACACCAGAGAGAGCGGCGTGAGAGGTCTTGAAAAGGCGATAGGCGAAGTTATGCGCAAGGCCGCAAGGGAATTTGTGGAGAGCGGAAAAGAAAAACAAATTTTCGTGAACTCCGAAAATCTTTCGTCGTACCTTGGGCCGAAGAAGTTTTTGGAAACGCCGAAGGCGGACAAGGACGAAATCGGCACCGCAACGGGGCTTGCCTGGACGAGCGTCGGCGGCGAAATTCTGTCCATCGAAGTCAGTCTGATTCCGGGAAAAGGCGAATTGCTTCTGACGGGGCATCTCGGGGACGTTATGAAGGAGTCTGCGAGGGCGGGCGTAACCTATATCCGCGCGAATGAAGAAAAATTCGGTCTTTCGGACGAAATTTTCAAAACTCACGACATTCATATCCACGTTCCGGAGGGAGCGATTCCTAAGGACGGCCCGTCGGCAGGCATCACCATTGCCACCGCAGTGCTTTCGGCGCTGACGGAAAAGGGCGTGAAGAGCAGCGTTGCGATGACGGGCGAAATAACTCTTAGGGGCAAAGTGCTTCCGATCGGCGGACTGAAAGAAAAAATGCTTGCCGCAAACCGCGCGGGCATCGAAACCGTCGTCATTCCTAAAGAAAACCAAAAGGATCTCACGGACATTCCGGAAAGCGTCAGGGCGGAGCTGAAAATAGTTCCCGTCGAGCACGTTTCCGAGGTGTTTGAAATTGCGATAAACAACTTATGATAATCAAGAACGCAAAATTCGTTATATCCGTCGCCGACAGCGACAAATTGCCGTCTTACGATAAGGCGGAAATTGCCGTTGCGGGGAAATCCAACGTCGGAAAATCCAGCTTCATAAACTTCATAACTTCAAACGGCAAGCTCGCCCGAACCTCTTCGGAGCCGGGGCGAACGAGGCTTCTAAACTATTTCGACATCAACGGCGGCGAGTTTTTGCTTGTCGATTTGCCTGGCTACGGCTTTGCAAGAGTGTCCAAAGAGGAGAAGGCCAAGTGGGGCAAAATGATTGAAGGTTATCTTCAGAAAAGCCCGACGCTTAAGCACGTTTTCGTGCTTTTGGACATTCGCCACACGCCGTCTGCGGACGACAAAATGCTCTTGGGTTATCTCTATCACTTCAACATTCCGTTCACAGTCGTCGCCACCAAGGCCGACAAACTCAGCCGTATGCAACAGCAGAAAAGCAAGAAAATGATTGCTAACGAGCTGTGTATGGGCGAGGGAAACGTCATCGTCGTGTCCAGCTTGAAAAAGACGGGCAAGGAAGAAATTTTTGCCAGAATAGACCAAATTTTGGGCTGATTGCTCTGAAAAACGGGCTAAAATAGAACAATATCCCACCGAAAACGGTGGGATATTGTGTTTTTCTTAGCTTCTCGGGAAAAGCGGTGCGTCGAATACGCCCGTGCAAACCTCCTGAGTGTAAGGCTGACATTCCGGAATCTGGCAATAGCCGTAGGTAGGGACCACCAGCTCCACGTCGCCTTCCACCTTCAGCATCACGACGACGCAGCAAGTTACCGTGAAGGTGAGGTCGCTTACGTAAGTTCCCGACGCAATGACCGCGTTCACCTTTGCAGTTACCGCCGCAGGGAATATGCTTGCCTGAGGGAAGCGCATCACGATGTCGAGCGTTCTTGTTATAACGCCCGTTGCCGTGCCCGCCGTGCCGTTTGCGTCGGTGTAGGCCACGGCAACCGGAACGTCCACGGTTATCTGCACGCGGCTGTAGTTCGGTTGATCCGCAAGCGGCGTTACGGTGAGGGCGGTTATCGTCCCTGTCGTGGTGGTTGATCTGCCGCTTACAAACGTCAGCGGAGCAACGTATGTAGACGGGTTAGGGTTTGTGAGCGTGAGAGTATATCCTTCGAGCGGTTGTTGATTTATGCAAGCGTCAAACACTCTGGACACATGTATACACGCTTTTTCGCAAAGACCGTTCACGGGATTTCCCGTTATAGGCCCCGGCGTTCTTGTTGAATTCGTGTTGCAGTTGAACGACATATATTTTACCTCCTATATGGCTTTGCTGTATTTTATGACGACGGAGGTTTTTGTGTTACTTTGCCGCAAAAACCGCACGTATTTTCTTGAAAAGAATCGAAAAACGTGGTATCATAATAAAGAGGTAATATGAAAGTTTTTTCTATATCCGATTTGCATCTTTCGTTTTCAACCGACAAACCGATGAACGTTTTCGGCGACGCATGGGAAGGCTATTGGGAAAAAATCGTCGAGGATTGGAACGAAAAAGTGTCCGACGAAGACATAGTTCTTCTGGCCGGCGATTTGTCGTGGGGCATGAAAATCGACGACGCTAAGGCAGACTTTGTCCAAATCGGCAAGCTTAAGGGCAGAAAAGTCATCGTGAAGGGCAATCACGACTACTGGTGGTCCAGCCTCGGCAAAGTGAAATCCATGGTTTCGGAATACGGGGTTTACCCTATTCAGAACAACGCGGTGAAGCTTGACGGCTTCGTGTTTTTCGGAACGCGCGGTTGGGTGATTCCGACGAAAGACACTTCGGAGGCCGACCGAAAAATTTACGAGCACGAGATTTTGCGGCTCACGATGTCGGTTGAAGATATGAAGAAACAGCTGTCGGAAGGCGACGTTCCGGTGGGGCTTATTCACTACCCGCCGTTCAACGTGAAGTTCGACGAATCGGAGCTGACGAAAATCTTTTCGGCCTCCGGCGCAAAGAAAGTGGTTTACGGCCACCTGCACGGAAAAAACAGCCGAGTTCTTCCCGTGGTCAATCGCGACGGAGTGGACTATTATATCACCAGCTGCGATCAGGTTGACAACAAGCTGATTTTGCTCTACGACACCGACGTAAAAACCGAAGAAACGCCTATATAATATAAATATAATTATATGCTCCTATTAACCATAATATAACCGCTCGGATTTGACAAAAATCCGAGCGGTTTTTCGTGCGATGAAATTTATGCAAAAAACGGCGGATTTTCGGCGGTTGAAATTTTGTTTTCGAGGTGCGCTTTCGGCGTAACAAAAATCAGGTCAAACGCATAAAATGGGGTGATTTTTCGAAAAAGTCAGGGAGGCGTAACCACCACGCTTTTTGGCGCAAACTGCCTGAAACGGTGTGAAATCGGCAAATAATACCGCAATTTGGTCAAACAGAATAAAAATGACAAAAAAATTTTCGAAAAATTTCAAAAATGTGGGTAAAAGTGGTTGCGTCTGATAAATATCTATGATATTATTAAACTACAAAATAATTCGACAAGGAGAGGAGCAATGTATTTCTTTGGTAAGTACAATCACCAAATGGATGCAAAAGGCAGACTTCGCATTCCGTGCAAGCTGAAAAGCACGCTCGGCAGCGACTTCATCGTAAGCCGCGGCGTCGGCGGATGCCTGTTCATTTTCGCTCCCGACAAAATCGAAGAAATTCAGCGCAAACTGGCTTCCATTCCGTTTGGCGACAAACAGAATCAGAAGACCGCAAGAACCTTCTTCGCATCCATCGATCAGCCGGAAGAGGACAATCAGGGAAGATTCATTCTCGATCCGTCCTTACGAAAATTCGCCGACATCAAAAAAGGCGTCGTGTTCGTGGGCGTGGGTAACCGCATCGAGCTTTGGTCGGAGGAACGCTGGAACGAATACAACAACCTCGACAATCCTGAAGCGTTTGACGAAGCTTTTGTCGATCTGGAAAAATACGGAGTATAAAAATGGAATTCAAGCACTTGCCGGTTATGCTTTGGGAGTGTATCGACGGACTTAACGTCAAAGAGGACGGCATCTACGTCGACTGTACGCTCGGGGGCGGTGGCCACAGCTTGGAAATAGTTAAAAAGCTGAAAACGGGCAGGCTGATTTGCATAGACAAAGACGCCGACGCAATCATAGCTTCCGCCGAACGCCTTAAAGAGCATACGGACAAAATCACTTTCGTCCACGACGACTTCAAGAATATCAAAAACATTCTGGACGAACTGGGGATAGAAAAAATCGACGGAGCGCTTATGGACCTCGGGGTGTCGAGTTATCAGATAGACACCGCGGAAAGGGGCTTCAGCTACATTAAAGACGCGCCGCTCGACATGCGCATGGATCAAAGTCAATACCTCACGGCCTTCAACGTCGTGAACGAATACTCCTTAAACGAACTTACGAGGATATTCACCGTTTACGGAGAAGAAAAGTTCTCCAGAAGAATTGCCGAAAACATCGTCAGAGAACGCGACAAAAAAACGATAAGCACCACGGGCGAGCTTGCTGCTCTTATCGAAAAAAGCGTTCCGGCGGCAAACCGTTTCAAATACGGAAACCCGTCGAAAAGAGTGTTTCAGGCAATAAGAATCGAAGTCAACGGCGAACTCAACCGTCTTGACGAAGCGGTGTCCGAGCTTATCCGAAGGCTTAACCCGAAAGGCAGGATATGCGTCATAAGCTTCCACAGCTTAGAGGACCGAATAATCAAAAACGTTTACAAATATTTCGAAGCCGACTGCATCTGCGACAAAAGCTTGCCGAAATGCGTCTGCGGAAAGAAAAGGGAAATCAAAATTCTGACCCCGAAGCCGATTACGGCCACGAAAGAAGAACTCGAGGTCAACAGCCGCGCGGAATGCGCCAAGCTGAGGATAGCGGAAAAATTGTGATAATAAAATTTTAAGTGAGGATAGAAACTATGTTAGCCACCAGAGAGAGAACTGAACAACAACAAAATCAAAACGTCGATTATCAAGTTTACACCAACTACGTGCCTCGCTCCGGCTATGGCCAACAGGTAAGCGATTCCTACGCGTCCCGGACTGCTCAGAGAAACGACGAATACACCGACTATTTGTGGAACAAACTCAACGGTTCCGCAGCTTCGCAGACCTATGCGCCGAGACAGAGCTATTACGCTCCGACGGCTCCAGCTCGCACCGAGCAGGAATTCAGACCTGTCGAATACACCAGAGCCGAACCTAAAGCCGCCGCAAAACCTCGCAGAAAACTGAACACTCAAAGCAAAGTTATTCTTGCGGTTTACATTGCCGTCGTGCTTCTTATCACCGCGCTCGTCATCGTCAACGCCGAAGTTATAAACGGCAAAGATTCGCACGAGCTGCCTGTTACCACCGTAACCGATCCGTTCGTCGCAACCGAAGAAGGTTTGCACTTTATGGCAAGCCCGGTCGAATACAATGTCGAAACCAACTGGTTCGACAGCTTCTGCGACAAACTGAACGACATTTTCGGCAGCAACTGAAACTTCACTATGCTTGCGAGAACATAGTATAAATCCCAAAAAAGCGATCGCCTCGGAAACGGGGCGGTCGCTTTTTTTTTATTCTTTTTGCATATAGGTTGCGGCGAATTCATAAAATTTGGATATGAAAGATGAATTTTTGTATAGTCCGAAAAAGAGAATTCTGGCGTTTTTGCTGCTGGCAATCTTCGTTTTTACGGCGATTCTCGGCAGGTTTTGTTACGTGCAGATTTTTTGGGGGAAGGAGCTGACGGCGAAAGCCAAGGATCAGTGGATGCGCGATTTGCCGCTTATGGCGGAGCGCGGCGAGATAAGGGACGCCGAAGGCGTGGTGCTCGCGGCGTCCGCCACCGTTTACACCGTGTACGTCAGACCGAACGCCGTTACGGACCCCGAGGAGGTGGCGGAGCTTCTTTCGGAAAAGCTCGGCGCGGACAAAGCCAAGCTTTTGGAGAAAATCACCAAGCGCGGCGTTTCGGAGATAACCGTGGCGAAAAACGTCGAAAAGGAAAAAACGGTTTCCATAAAAGAAGCGGGACTTTCGGGGATTTATTTTTCGGAATCGGTCAAAAGATATTATCCTTACGGCAGTTTTATGACGCAGCTTCTTGGGTTTTGCAACGTTGACGTGGTGGGGCAAAGCGGCCTCGAAAGCTATTACGAGGACTACCTGAAAGGTATCGACGGCGAAGTGCTGACGGAAACCGACCTCGTGGGAAGGGAGATTGATGGCAGCGAGGAGAAGTATATTCCGTCCGTTCGGGGGCTAAACTTACAAACGACTTTGGATTTTAAGGTTCAGATGATCGTCGAGGGCGCTTTGGAAAAGGCAATGGCGGCGACGAAAGCGAAAAACGCAAGTTGTCTGGTTATGGACGCCGACACCGGCGCGGTGCTTGCAATGAGCTCGAAGCCGGACTTTGACCTTAACGCCGTGCCGCGCGACGACATTCGGACGCTTTTTGCAAACAGCAAAAATCTGCTCGTTTCCACGGTGTACGAACCGGGAAGCACGTTCAAAATTCTAACGTCCGCGATAGCGCTCGAAAAAAACGTGTTTCCCGAAGGAAAACGGTTCTACTGCGCGGGTTCGAGAATAGTGGACGGCAAAAAAATCAGATGCTGGAAATCGAGAGGGCACGGCAGCCAGACTTTCGCCGAAGGCGTCAAAAACAGCTGCAACTGTGTGTTTATGGACAGCGCGCTCCAGATAGGAACGGACACTTTTTACGAATATCTTGAAAGGTTTGGCCTAAAAAAGAAAACGGGAATCGACGTCGTGGGCGAAACCTCGGGACTGTTTTTGCCGCAAAAGAGCGTCAAACCCGTGGACCTTGCGAGAATAGGCTTTGGGCAGGCGGTGGCGGTGACTCCCGTCGGACTTGCCGCGGCGGTTGCGGCCGCAATAAACGGCGGCACTTCGGTTACTCCGTATATCCTGCAATCGGTTTCGGACGGCGAGGGGACGGAAGCGTACAGACACAAAGAAAAGACCGGCGAACGCATCATCGGAAAGGAAACCTCCGACAAGCTTAAAAGCATGCTTTACCTCGTCGTTTCCGAGGGCGGAGGCAAGGGCGCGTACGTTTCGGGCTACGATATAGGCGGCAAAACCGGCACGGCGCAAAAATACGAAAACGGAAAAATAGCGTCGGGAAAATATATCTCGAGCTTCATAGGGTTCTCTAAAGCCGGAGGAAGAAATTTGTTGGTGCTGTTTATGGTGGACGAACCTGTGGGACCGTACTACGGAAGCATAGTGGCCGCGCCTTACGTCGGCGAAATCTTCAGAGGAATTTTCGCAAGATACGGCGAGGAGCCGTCTTACGACGAAACCGACCGTAAGCTTTTGACAAAAACCTTCGTTATGCCCGACGTTACGGGACTTTCGATTTCGGAAGCGGAAAGAAAAATGCGGGAACTGGGCGTGTTTTTCGAAACGGACGGCGACGGCCAAACTGTTACGGAGCAGATCCCCGCGGCGGGCGCAACCTGCAACGGAAAAACCGTTGCGCTTTTGGTTACAAATTGACTTAAAAGGTCGATTTTCGCCTTGCCGTTGACTTGGTTATTATTACATAATAAGATATTTTCAAAGACAATTTGAAAAGAGGTTTGACTATGAAAAAACTTAAAGACCTTCTGGTCGGCGTCGCAGACACCGACGTTGACGTTGACGTGACGGGAATATCCGTCAGAGCTCAAAAAACCGAACCCGGAAATTTGTTCGTCTGCCTGAAGGGCAGCGAGTACGACGGTCACGACTTTGCGCTTAACGCGCAGATGCTTGGCGCGGTTGCCGTCGTTTCGGAGCATAAAACCGAATGCAGTTTGCCTGAAATCATCGTGCCGGACGCCAGACGCGCGTATGCGATAATTTCAAAAAACTATTTCGACAACGCGTCCGACAAACTGAAAATCGTTGCCGTTACGGGCACGAACGGCAAAACTTCCACCGTGGAAATTCTGTCAAAGATGCTCGAAGAGGCGGGAGTTACCGTCGGGACGATAGGAACGCTTGGCGCAAGGTACGCGGGGAAAACCGTCAAAACCGACATGACAACGCCTGATCCTTACGACATGCACCGTTTGTTTGCGAAAATGCAGAAGGCGGGCGTGGAAACCGTGGTTATGGAAGTGTCGGCGCACGCGATATGTCTGGAAAAAATGAGCGGAGTGGTTTCGGACGTGGCGATTTTCACCAACGTTACGCCCGATCATTTGGACTATTTTAAGGATATGAAAACGTATGCCGACGTCAAAAAGAGTTATTTTTCCAAAAAAACGACGAAATTTGCCGTTTTGAACGCTGACGACGTAACGGGACGGGAGCTTATCGAAGAAGCAGACGTGCCGTCGGTGTCGTACGGGCTGGAAAATCCGTCGGACGTGTTTGCCATAAACGTGGAGCATACGGACGAAGGAACGAATTTTGTGGTGAACCTTTTCGACGACGTATTCAGAGTGAAAACTCATCTGCACGGTTTGCACAACGTCAGAAACGTGCTGGCAGCAATGACTGCGGCGAAGGTGCTTGGCGTGAAAAAAGAATGTATGCTTGCGGCGCTTGACAAGCTGGAGAGCATTTCGGGAAGGTTCGAGATAGTGGTGAGCGGCGGCGCGAAGATCGTGGTGGATTTTGCACACACGCCCGACGGACTCAAAAACCTTCTGGAGTCGGCAAGGGAGCTTTGCACGGGAAGGCTGTGGGCGATTTTCGGCTGCGGCGGAGATCGGGACAGGACGAAGCGGCCCGTTATGGGGCAAATCGCGTCGGAGCTTGCGGACAGAATCGTGCTGACGTCGGACAATCCGCGAAGCGAACAGCCGCCGAAAATCATCGAGGAAATTCTGGCGGGAGCGGATCCCAAAAAATGCGTGATGACGACGGACAGGCGCGCGGCGATAGATTTCGTGCTTGAAAACCTCGCCCCGGGCGACGTGGCGGTGTTTGCGGGAAAGGGCGCGGAAAACTATATGGAAATCGCAGGCGTTAAGCACCCGTACAACGATATGAAGGAAATTTTGCAAAAAATAAGGAGCAAAACGTGTTAGGAGGCATGATAGACTCGGTAAGAAAACTGACTCTTGCGGTTACGGTGGCTTTTGCACTCGGAATGGCTTTGGCGCCGCTCGTCATAAAGCTTGCGAAAAAGCTTAAGGCGGGGCAGGTGGTGCTAGGCTACGTCGAACAGCATAAGGCAAAAAGCGGCACTCCGACCATGGGCGGAATTATATTTATCGTTCCGATCGTCGTTTCGACTTTGATTTTCGGCTATTCCGAAATGAACCTCGTTGCCGTGATGACGACGGTGGCGTATGCCGTTTTGGGATTTTTGGACGACTTTATCAAGGTTCGCTTCAAGCAGAATCTGGGGCTTCGCGCCTACCAAAAACTTATCGGACAATTCGGCATCGCGGTGCTCGTTGCGCTGTACGCCTACAAAAATCCGTTTGTCGGAAGCGAAATAAATCTGCCGCTGACCGAAAAACCGTGGGATCTTAAGGGGTGGTACGTTCCGTTTGCCATGCTGGTCCTGATTGCTTCGACGAACGCGGTCAACCTCACGGACGGCCTCGACGGCCTTGCGGGAAGCGTGTCGCTGGTGTATTTTTCGGTATTTTCGGCTATAATCCTGATTTTGGCGGCGTCCCTGAAAAGCTTCGGAAAAACGCTTGAGGCAAAAGAGCTTTCGAACCTTGCGGTCTTTTGCGGCGCGGCGATAGGCGGCGTTTCGGCTTTTTTGTGGCACAACGAAAACCCCGCAGAAATCATGATGGGCGACACGGGTTCGCTGGCGCTCGGCGGAGCGGTGGCCGTGGTCGGACTTTTTTCAAAGTCGCCGCTTTTAATCCTTTTGGTGGGCATAATGTACGTGGTAAGTTGCATATCTGTAATAATGCAAGTGGCCGCGTTCAAGCTGACGGGCAAACGAATTTTCAAAATGTCGCCGTTCCATCATCATCTGGAGAAGTGCGGCGTTAAGGAACAAAAAATCGTTTGGTGGTACGTTATTCTGACCTTGATCTTCGGGCTTGCGGCAATATCTTGCCTAGGAGTGTAAAATGATAAGTGCCTTTGCGCATAAAAAAGTGTTGGTTTACGGCTACGGCGTCAGCGGGAAAGCTGCCGCAAAACTTCTCGACGAAAAAGGAGCGCGCGTCTTCGTTTACGACGACAAAAAAACCGAAACGGAATTTCCGTTTTGTCTTAATCCCGAAGAATCGGCGGACACGTTCGACCTGTTTGTCGTTTCGCCGTCGGTGGGGACGGACAACTACATAGTTAAAAAGGCGCAGGAGGCGAAGGTTCCCGTCATCGGAGAATTGGAGCTTGCCTACGCCTTTTGCGATTCGGAAATCGTAGCCGTTACCGGCACCAACGGAAAAACCACCGTTTGTAAAATGATAAAAGAACTGATTGCCGCTTCGGGGAGAGCGGCGTATATGCTCGGAAACAGCGGAGTGGCGTTTTCCGAAAAAGCGGCGGAGCTTCTGGACGGAGAGGTTGCCGTGGTGGAAACGTCGAGCTTTCAGCTTTCGAGAACCGACAGCTTCGAGCCGGAAATCGCGGTGGTTCTGAACGTGAAGCCCGATCACCTGGATTATCACAAGACCTTCGGCGAATACGTTCAGGCAAAATCGCGCATTTTGCAAAATCAAACCAAAAAAGACCATGCCGTTTTTAACTTCGACGACAGGGTTGCGGCGTCAATGGCGTCAAAAAGCTTTGCAAAAAACTATTATTTCAGCAAAAAAACGAGAGTTCACGGCTGTTTCGTCGAAAATAACGTCATATATTTTGAGGATGAGCAGAAAATCGGGATAATGGAAACGGAACGTCTTTCGGTTTTTGGCGATCACAACCTCGAAAACGCGCTGGCGGCAATTACCGTGGCGTGCATTATGGGCATCAATCCGAAAATCATCGAAAATGTGATGTCGGATTTCAGATTGCCCGATTTCAGAATGCAGTTTATCGGGCGAAAGGGCGGAAAAAACTATTTCAACGATTCCAAAGGAACAAACGTTTCGGCCACTTTGGCCGCGCTCGCCGCAGTTTCGGGAGATACGCTTCTGATTCTCGGCGGCAGCGACAAGGGGGAGTGTTTCGACGAGCTTTTCGAAAAGATGCCGGGCTCTGTCAAAAGAATTTTGGTGACGGGCGCAAACGGCGACAAAATCATCGAAGCCGCGCTTCGGGCGGGCAGGTTTGACGTGTCGTATAGGGCGACGCTTAAGGAATGTGTTACGGAAAGCTTGTCGTTTTCGGGCGAAAACGTCGTTTTTTCGCCGAGTTCGGCAAGTTTTGACAAATTTTCCGACTACGTTGACCGAGGAAACACCTTCAACAAATACTTTTCGGAGCTGCCCGATGCGCAAAATTAACCTGAAAATCCCCGTTTTGGCCGTCGTTTTGTCGGTTTTCGGGGTGGTTATGATATATTCGGCCTCTTCGTATTCGGCGCAAAGGACCTACGGCGACGCGTTTTTTTACGTCAAAAAGCAGGTTTTTGCATTAATTTTGGGAATTTTCGCCATGACGGCGTTGATTTTTGTCGATTTGGACAAACTTCGCAAATATTCCCGGGTGTTCTACGCCGCGGGACTGGTGCTTCTTGCGGCGGTGTTCGTCCCCGGCCTCGGCGTCGAAAGCTACGGGGCGAAGCGCTGGCTCAATCTCGGTATAACCACCGTTCAACCGTCGGAATACGCAAAATTTACGACGGTATTTTTTCTGGCGGACTTTATGGCCGAAAGAGATATGCGGAAAACGAAAAATCTTTTTGCGGCTCTGGCGATAGGTATGGCGGAATGCGTGCTGATAATTCTGGAACCGAATATGAGCATAACCGTCTGCGCCGCGGCGGTGGTGGCGATTATGGTTTTTGCGGGCGGAGCCAAACGGAAGTCGCTTGCGGCTCTGGGCGGAGGCGCCGCGCTCGCGCTCCCTGCGCTTATCGTGGCGGAGCCGTACAGAATGAAACGACTTCTGGCGTATATCGATCCGTGGAGTTCGCCTAAAGGCGAGGGATATCAGCTGATTCAAAGCTATTACGCTTTGGGCTCGGGAGGGCTTTTCGGCGTGGGACTTTTCGGGAGCAGACAGAAATATCTGTTTTTGCCGTTTTCGGAAAGCGACTTCATTTTGTCGGTTATCGGGGAAGAAATGGGGCTTTTCGGCGTGGCCTCGGTGCTGGCGCTGTTCGTCGTCTTCCTGACGGAAGGGGCGAGAACGGCGGTGAAAGCAAAAAACGCCTTCGGGTGCTATCTGGCGATAGGGATAACGGCAGTGGTGTCGGTGCAGGTGCTGGTGAACGCCGCGGTGGTGAGCGGAAGCATACCGCCGACGGGACTTCCTTTGCCGTTTATGAGCGCGGGCGGCAGCAGTCTGGTTGCGTTTCTGGCGGCAACGGGACTTTTGACGAACGTGTCGGCTACGGATAACGGGCAAACGTTTTCGATAAAAAATAAGCTTCGGAGGAAAAAGAGTGGAGAGTCGCTTTGAAATAGAGGGAGGCAGAAAGCTTTTCGGCAAAGTTAGAATTAAATCGGCAAAAAACGCCGTGCTTCCCATTCTTGCCGCGTCTATAATGACGGAAGAGGAAAGTTCGATTCTGGATTGTCCGGACATAACCGACATTTCGGCAATGACGGACATATTGTCGCTTCTCGGCGCAAAGGTCGAAAGAAAGGGCGGAACCATAACGGTGTCGGGCGAGGCGAGAGCGCCGGAAGTTCCTAAGGAACTTGCCGTCAAAATGCGGAGCAGCGTGTTTTTGCTGGGTTCGCTACTTGCTTCCTGCGGACACGCCTTGCTTTTTAAGCCGGGCGGCTGTAACATAGGGGCGCGCCCCATCGACATACATATCCAAGGTCTGAGAGCGCTGGGCGTTAAGATAACGGAAACGGAGGCTTCGGTCGTCTGCGACGGCAGAGATATGCGCGCGGGCGACGTGACGCTTAAGGGCGTTTCGGTGGGCGCGACGGAAAACATGATGACGGCTTCGGTTTTTCTAAAGGGAAGAACGGTGATACGAAACGCCGCGAGGGAGCCCGAAATCGTCGATTTGCAAAACTTTCTGAACGCTTCGGGCGCGCGCATTAAGGGCGCAGGCACTTCGGTCATCGAAATCGAGGGAGTGAAAAAGCTTCACGGCGTAACGTACCTGCCGATACCGGACCGCATCGTTGCGGGAACGGTGATGTGCGCGGTGGCCGCCTGCGGCGGAGAAGCGGAAATCGAGAACGTCAGGCCCGAACACCTTATCGCTATAACGCGAAAACTTCAAAAAAGCGCTTGCCAGTTTGGGGATAGTTGTGATAATATAGTAGTGTCGTCCTGTCGGCGGCCGAAAAGCTTTTCGGTTTCGACGGGCCCGTACCCGAGGTTTCCGACGGATATGCAGGCGCAGTTTATGGCCGTCGCCGCAGTGGCCGAAGGCGTAAGCCGCATTTCGGAAAATTTGTTCGAAACCCGTTTCAATCACGCGGCGGAGCTTGAGAAGCTTGGCGCGAAAATCGAAATCGAAAAAAACGTCGCGACGGTTTACGGCAGAAAAGAGCTTTTCGGAGCGCGGCTCAGGTGCTTTGACCTGAGGGGCGGCGCCGCAACGATCGTCGCCGCGCTTGCCGCAAAAGGGAAAAGCGAAGTTTTCGGGATCGGACACGTTGACAGGGGATACGAAAAATTTGAAAATACGCTGGCTTCTTTGGGAGCCGTGATAAAAAGGATATGACATGAACAAAAGGATGCTTTCGCTGCTCATAGGACTGGTGGTGATTGCGGTGCTTCTGGTTGTCAACGGATGCGTGTTCGTGGTGAAGAGTATTGAAATCAAATACGAAACGCCGATGAACCTTTCGGAAGAAGAGCAACAGGAGTTCGACCGCAATATAATCGAAAAGTCCGGGTTATCGATCGGCAAGAATATGTTTATCATCCGCGAAAGCGTGGTGACCAAGAATATCGAGAAAAACGTCAAGGACGTCGAGGTGGTTTCCATAGAGCGGTACATAAACAAAATCGTTTTGTACGTTGCCGTGCGCACGCCGATAATGGCCGTGCCTATCGCAACGGGTATTGACGAGACCAAATACGTTATCGTGGACAGCATGATGAAGGTTTTAAGCGTCGTCGACGGCACTCCGGAAGAGCTGGAGGGCCTGGCAATCGTCGAGAACACTCCGCTTACCGGCGGTTCGGTGGTTGTGGGCGAAACGCTCAGCACCGCTTACGGCAACGTGGTTTATCAGTTGCAGAACGTGGCCGTAAGTTTTCAGTATGCAGGCCTCGCACCGAAAGAGTTCAGCAAATTCATAACGAGAATAAGGGTTACCGCAACGGAAATGACGCTCGTGACGAACGAAGGCGTTTCGCTTCTGGTGGATCTGAAGGACAAAAATAACGTCGTTCTGACCACGGAGGAAATCAAGCATCGCGTGAAGCGCGCGTACGAGTGGTATCTGGACGTCGGGATGACGGTGAGCGGAGGCTACGCCACCTACGACGCCGCGCAGGACGCGTACACCTGGAACTCCAGCATTTAAGAAAACACGATGAAAACACGCCGAAACGGCGTGTTTTTCTCTTTATGTGCGCGTATGTGCGCACAATATTCTATAAAATATTAAAATAATATAAATAAATGCGAAAAAACAGTTGACAGAGCGGGGCGATATTATTTATAATAATATCAAGAAACTTGCAAAGGAGAAAGCTATGTCTCGTTCCAACGTCGTGGCAGTATTGGATATCGGAAGCAAATCCGTGACGGCGCTTATAGGCGAAAAAGTCGGCGGCGACCTTTCAAGCGTGAAAGGCACGGGCGAGTACGGATACCAAGGCTTTTCCCAAGGCGAGTGGTTCGACGTTCCGGGACTTAAAAACGCAGTTCGCGCGGCCCTGAACATCGCCGAAGTGGAAGCCGGCGTCAAGGTGAAAAAACTGTACGTCGGAATACCGAGCGAATTTTTGGCGGTGGCAACCAAAATCATCGCTTACGAATTCAAACGCCCGAGTCGCATCGGGTCGGAGCAGATCGACGCTTTGTTCAACAAAGGCGACGATTTCGAAAAAACGGCTCCGGGGTTTTCTTCGGTGAACTGTTCGGCCATCTACTACGTTCTGGACGACAATCCTAAGCGAATAATCGAGCCGAGAGGCTTCGTGGCGAAAAAGGTTACGGCAGAACTTTCGTACGTTCTCTGTGAAAAAGACTTTTTGAATCTGTTCGACGGCTTGGCGGAAGAACTCGGTTTGAAAGAAATCGAATACATTCCGGAAGCGTGGGCGGAAGCCATGGGGCTTTTGAGGCCCGAACAACGCGACCGTTATGCGGTGATCGTCGACGTGGGGTACATAACCGGCAGCGTTGCGGCGATAAAAGGCGACGGACTTTTAAGCCTTTCCAGCTTTTCGCAGGGCGGAGGACACATTGCGGGCGACATCAGCGTTCTCTTGAACCTTCCGTTCGAAGTGGCCGAAAAGGTGCAATCGAAACTGGATCTTAACCTCAACTATTCGGAAGAAGAGTACTTCGAGGTTACGGGGCTCGAGGGCGAACCGCTGCGCATAAGCGCGAAAGACGCAAAAGACATTGCGTTTGCAAGGCTCGACAGCATAGCAAACATCATCAGGCAGGCGTTTGAAATCGCCGGCAAAGATTGTCCGGATTACGCGGCCGTCTATCTTACGGGCGGTGGACTTACGGAAATAAGGGGCGCAAAAGAGTATTTATCCGCCTCTCTCAACAGGCCGATCGAAGTGTTGACTTCCGGCTTACCTCGGTTTGATAAACCGGCGCTTGCAAGCACGATGGCTCTTTTCGAAACTGCAAGCAAACTTTCTCAACAACGAAAATACGGGTTCATTAAAAAACTACTTGAAAAAATTGGAGGATAAATATTATGTTTGAAGCACCGGTAGATGTTGCAAAAATCAGAGTAATCGGTATTGGCGGTGGCGGAAATAACGCCGTTGACAGAATGATCGACGCAGGTATCAAGAGCGCGGATTTCGTCGCAATGAACACAGACCTGCAAGTTCTCAACAGAAGCAAAGCAGAACTTCGCGTTCAGCTCGGCAAAGAACTGACCAGAGGTCTCGGCGCCGGCGCAGATCCGAAAATCGGCGAAGATTCCGCGTTGGAATCGGTTGACGAAATCAAACAGGTTCTGGAAGGAAACGACCTCGTGTTCGTTACCGCAGGTATGGGCGGTGGCACGGGTACGGGCGCGGCTCCCGTCGTTGCGCAACTGGCAAAAGACATGGGCATTCTTACCGTCGCAGTCGTTACCAAACCGTTCAACTTCGAGGGCAGAAGCCGTATGGCTAATGCCGAAATCGGTATCGAAAAACTTCGTAAATACGTTGACACTCTGCTCATTATCCCTAACGAAAAACTTTTGCAAGTAGTTCCTAAGGGCACCCCTATCGTCAAGGCCTTCCAGGTTGCCGACGACGTTCTCCGTCAGGGCATTCAGGGCGTAAGCGACCTCATCGTAAATCCGGCTCTCATCAACCTGGACTTTGCGGACGTAAGAACCGTTATGAAAAACAAGGGCCTCGCTCACATGGGTATCGGCTCCGGCAAAGGCGAAAACCGCACTTTGGAAGCAGTTCGTCAAGCAGTGCAGAGCCCGCTTCTCGAAACCGACATCGAAGGCGCAACCGGCGTTATCCTTAACGTTACCGGCGGCTTGGATCTCGCACTCAGCGAAGTCAACGAAGCTTGCTGCCTCGTTCAGGACGTTGTGGATATCGGCGCAAACATCATCTTCGGCGCTTGCATCGACGCTGAACTTAAAGACGAAGTTATCGTCACCATCATCGCAACCGGTTTCACCGGCCACACCGACGAAGAAGAGCATAAGGCTCCTGAAAAACCTGTGGAAAAACAACCTGAACCGCAAGCGGAATTCAACGTGTTCGACATCATGGAAAACGCCGCTCCGGCTCAAGCTCCGCAACAACAGGCTCCTGCCGCTCCTCAACAAGACGGCACCCAGGTTATCCGCCTGAACAATCAGAACCAGAATATTCCGGCTTTCCTCAGAAAGCTTCACGGCGACAACTAACATATTGACCTTGAAAGGGCCACTCGTTTGAGCGGCCCTTTTTGCGTTGGGGGAAAATCGCTTTGCCTTATAGAAAAATGAGGCCACGGCCGCATCTATGGTCTGGGTTTACACAGCGGCCGTGTTTTAGAGTGTCGAGCAGTTGCACTTTGTACGAAGTTTTCGGGAATTTTGCATGGCGCAGTGCGCCGCCCCGAAAACGAGTGACACAATCAGAGAAAGCTCCTGCACTGCGAGACCGAGAGTGTCCCCGCCTTTAGGCTTTCCGTGGATTCCTTGTTGCATAGCAATAAGGGGAACGGAAACGGGGGGAAACTCCGTGAGGAAGGGGGAAAAAGCTTTATTCGGCCGTTTGGCGGAAAATGAAAATCGACAACTTGCCGACATTTGTATAGATAAATAAGCAATTTTTGTCGGGCACGGTCGAGTTATCCACATTTTTATCAACATTTTTCTGTCTATGTGGATAACTTTCCGTTGGCGGGATTTTACTTAATCAAGCTAAAATAAAGCTTTCCCCCTCTGTCAAGCAGGTTCCCCTATCGCCGTTTCCCCGCAAGCGGGCCCCACGGCGACTGCCACCGGCAGGGGGCACCTCTCGGCCTCGCAGTGCAGGAGCTTTCTCTGATTGTGCCACTCGTTTTCGGGGCGGCGCACTGCGCCATGCAAAATTCCCGAAAACTTCGTACAAAGTGCAGCTGCTCGACACTCTAAAACACGCCGCCTGTGTAAGCCTTAACCATAGACGGCGGCGTGGCCTCATTTTTCTATCTGGGAAAGTACTTGTCCCTTCATGGGCAAAACGCAGGCGTTTTGTCGGTTTGCCCCTTCACCGCAGGGCGAAGCTTCCCCGAGGGAAGCCGACAAGGGCGGAGATTCCTTGTGGGTGTGGCGCTGTTGAGCGACGCAGAATGACAGAGCCTTTCCGGCGGCGCAAAAAGCGTTTTTGAAAGTCGGGAAAATAGTTTGCCGGCTCATTAAAATATTCGACACGGACGGAAAGATATTTTCGCCCGCGTTTTTTATAATCTCGGTATGTTCGTCGAAATTTATTTTTTGAACAACTTCGCGGCAGACGCGTTTTTGCTTTATCTGACGTCCGTTTTCGGTCGGGGCAAGATAGGGGCGAAAAGGGTGGCGCTTTGCGCGCTTGTCGGGGCGGGTTTGTCGCTTGCGTATCCGTACATAGGCAAGCTGACCGTTCCTTACAAAATCGCCGTGCTTCTGCTGACGGTTGCGGGGCTGAAAAAATACGACGGCGCAAGAGAGTATTTTTTGTCGGCGCTGATATTTTTCGGCGTAAGCTCGCTGACGGCGGGAGCTATGCTCGCCCTCGAGTGCATTGACGTGGGCTTCGACTACGGGGCGGTGAGCCTGACTCCGAAGCCGTTTTTGTTCTTCTCGTCGGCGCTGATCGTCGCTTACCTATGCGCGCAGTTGCGCGCGAGCGTGCGTTATGAGGCGAAAATCGCGCCTGTGGCGGTGGTTTGTACGGTTTTGAACAACGGAGCGACGATAACGGCCAGAGCGGTGTGGGACAGCGGCAACGGCCTTACGGAGCCGTTTACGGCAAAACCCGTGGTGATACTGAGCCGCGACCTTGCAAAAAAGCTCAGACTTACGCCCGACGGCGAGATAACGGCAACCACGGTTACGTCGTCGGGGAAGCTGGAAACCGCGGACGTGGAGTACATAGAGGTGGACGGCCAAAGATTCGAAAGCGTCAGGGTGGCGGTGTCGCCGAAAAACTTCGAGGGATATAAAATCATATTGAACTGCGCGTTGAAGGAGGCCGCATGAAAACTTTGTTGAAATTGCTTAGAAAACTGTTCGATTTTTTCAAGCTCACGCCGGACGGCAGGGTGGACTTTATTCTCGGCGGCGACGCGCTTCCGGCGCCATTGTCCGCAGAAGAGGAAGCCGAGGCTTTGAAAAAGCTCTCGAACGGCGACGAGAGCGTGAAGAACGTCCTCGTGGAGCGCAATTTGCGTTTGGTGGTATATATTGCCAAAAAATTTGAGAATACTAATATCGACCTCGAGGACCTGGTGTCCGTGGGGACGATAGGGCTTATAAAGGCGGTGAACAGCTTCGACGCGGAAAAAAACATCAAGCTTGCCACTTACGCCAGCCGCTGCATCGAAAACGAAATTCTGATGCACCTTCGCAAGGCCGTAAAGAGAAAAGCGGAAATATCGTTCGACGAACCGCTGAACACAGATTTCGACGGCAACGTTCTGTTGCTGTCGGACGTTCTGGGAACCGACGGCGACGTCATCTATAAGGACGTCGAGGCGCAGACGGAAAAGGAAATTCTGGACAAGAGCTTCCAAAAGCTTTCGCCTCGGGAAAAGCGCATAATGGAGCTGCGCTTCGGCCTTTACGGCAACGAGGAAAAAACGCAGAAAGAAATCGCCGACATGCTTGGCATCAGTCAGAGTTACATTTCGAGGCTGGAAAAGAAGATAGTTTCCAGACTCAAAAAAGACATATCGAAATTGGTTTGAAATTAAGCTCGTTACATAAAAAACCGAAAGGAGGATTATGTGATGAGCAAAATAGAGATAACTGCCGTGGACACTTCGACTTTGCCGAAGGTGGGCGCGGCGGAATGCGACGAACTCTTAAAAGCAGTCAAAAACGGCGACAAAGAGGCGAGGGATAAGTTTATAACCGCTAATTTGAGGCTCGTCCTCAGCGTGTGCAAGCGTTTTCGGCGCGACGGCGTCAGTCAGGACGATTTGTTTCAAATAGGCGCCGTAGGGCTTATAAAGGCCCTGAATAACTTCGACGTTTCGCAAAACGTTAAGTTTTCGACTTATGCGGTTCCGATGATAATCGGCGAAATACGCCGCGCTCTCCGCGACGTCAGCGGCATAAAGGTTACGCGCTCGGTCAGAGACACCGCCTATAAGGCCTTAAAGGCCAAAGAGAAGCTGACTTCCGAAGGACGGGACAACGAGCCTTCGCTTGTGGAAATATCCGCGGAGATCGGCATACCTATATCCGAAATCGCCTGCGCGCTGGACGCCGTGTCCGACACCGTCAGCTATTTCGAGCCCGCTTTCGGCGATGACGGTGGCCTCACCGTTATGGATAAACTTACCGACGAAAAACAAAGCGAGGATAACTGGCTGGAAAACCTTGCCTTAAGGGGCGCGGTTCAGCGAATACCTAAAAAAGAAAAACAGATTCTGTTTATGCGCTACTACCTCGGAAAAACCCAAGTGGAGATATCGAAGGCCGCGGGAATAAGTCAGGCGCAGGTGTCGAGAATAGAGAAGTCCGCAATCGACAAATTGAAATCTTATATGTAAAAATTTCCCCGATTTCGGGGATTTTTTTTTTAATACCACCAGAACTATGATGGCCATAGTTTTGTGTGAGCTCTTCATTTTTTTAAAGTAGAAAATATAAAATATTTTAAAGAGAAAAACTGAAAAAAATTGTATCTCTAATCTTGTTTATTTACAGCAATGTTTTTTGCCGTACGGGTAAACGTTGACATTCCGGCAGCATTTGCCGAAGAATAACGTGAAAATTTGAGAATAAACGTTAAATCTCCCACAAACGGGAGATTTTTCGTGCTTAATTCGGCAAGGGAAGGTCTTGCGTTTTGAAGCCTAAATCATTGAATGGTGTCGGGCTCGGCGGCAAGGGCGGAAACCTGATTGCCGTTAAGTTCCACCAAAATGACGTCGCCGCCGATTTTTCGGACGCAGCGCCACGGAATGAATATGCTGTCGCCGGATACGGCGTTTTTGAAAAACTTTTTGCCGACAGGAACGATGAGGCCGAAAATCTGACCGCCGCAGGTGAAGGAAACGTCCACGATGTGGCCGAGGTCCTTGCCGTCGACGAGGTTGACGACGGTTTTGTTTTTCAGTTCGCAAAAAGTGTAGTCGGTGCATTTGTTCATAATCGGTCCCCCTCTTTAGGCTAAAATATGCCGAAAAAGCGAAATCGTTTCCAAAATCTTTGACTTTTTTCAAAAAAACGACTAAAATTTTAGATATAAAACACTTTGGAGCAATTTGATATGAAATGTATGTATTGCGGTTCGTTGGACAGCAAGGTTATCGACAGCAGGCTGTCGGAGGACGGCACGTCCATCAGGAGAAGGCGCGAATGTACGTCGTGCGGCAAGCGTTTCACCACCTACGAAACGGTTGAGCAGACGCCGATTATGGTCATCAAAAAAGGCGGCAATCGTCAGCTTTTCGATCCGAACAAAATCAGAATGGGGCTTTTGAAGGCTTGCGAAAAAAGGCCGGTTCCGATGGTGGAAATCGAACGCATGGTTTCCGACATCGAAAAGAGGGTGCACAACAGCCTGGAGCAGGAAATAACCTCAAATCAGATCGGCGACTACGTTATGGACGCCCTGAAAGAAGTGGACGAAGTCGCTTACGTTCGTTTTGCGTCGGTGCATCGCCAGTTCAAGGACATCAACACGCTTTTGTCCGAAATCGAAACCCTCGTCAAGCTGAAGGAAAGTCTGGAACAGCCGAAGAATAAAAAATGAAAACGTTCGTCTACAGCGGCAAGCCGCAAAAACTGTCAAGAGTGGTGGCCGAATGCGCGCCGGACGTGTCGTATAACGCTCTCAACAAGCTTCTGAGGAACAAGGACGTAAAGGTGGCGGGCGTAAGGGTGAACTCCGACGTCGTGGTGCAAAGCGGTTCGGAAATAGTTTTGTACAACAAGGAAGTGCCTGTCCGCGCGGTTTACGAGGATCACAACGTGTTCGTCGCTTATAAGCCGAAAGGGGTTCCGTCCGAGGGCGAAGGCGGGTTTGAAAACATCGTCAAAAACGCTTTTTCCGATCGTTACGTGCTTTGCCACAGATTGGACACCAACACCGACGGACTTCTGGTTTTCGCCAAAAACAAAGACGCCGAGAAACAACTTTTCGACGCGTTCAAACGTCGCTACGTTCATAAGTTCTATAAGGCGCACGTCTATGGCAAAGTCGCGGACAACGAAAAAACGCTTAAGGCGTATCTTCTGAAGGACGCCGAATCGGGCAGAGTTGCCGTCGTTTCCAGGCCGCAAAGGGGCGCGGAGGAGATTATCACGAAATACGTCGTGTCCGAACGCCTTCCCGAAAGCACCGTTTTGGACGTCGAGCTTGTAACGGGCAGGACGCACCAGATTCGCGCGCACCTTGCAAGCGTCGGGCATTTCGTTTTGGGCGACGGCAAATACGGCCGCGACGATATCAATCGCCGCATGGGTTACAAAAAACAGCAGCTGACCGCCTATAAGCTCGTTTTTGATTTTCCGCCCGAAAGCCCGCTTGCATACCTTAACAAAAAAAATATAGAATACAGCAAATTTTAGCAAAAAAACCAAAAAACCGCAGCTATCTGCGGTTTTTTTGTAAGCTTGTCAATAAAGGAACAATCACTTTCTTCGATAGAAAAATGAGGCTACGCCGCCGTCCACGGTTAAGGCTTACACAGGCGGCGTGTAATAGAGTGTTGAGCGGTTGCACTTTGTACGAAGTTTTCGGGGATTGGTATCGGCTTTAGCCGCCCCGAAAACGAGTGGCACAATCAGAAAAAGCTCCCGACTGCGAAACCGAGAGTGTCCCCGCCCAACTGGGCTTTCCGTGGATTCCTTGTTGCGAAGCAATAAGGGGAACGGAAATGGGGGAAACTCCGTGAGGAAGGGGGAAGCTTTACTCCGCCCTCTAGCGGGTTTAATGGAGAATATGACAAGCAAAGTGCTTGTTCCTTTGGGCAAAACGCAGGCGTTTTGTCGGGCGAGGGTTTTTCCCTCGCACTCCCTGCAATCTTTTAAGAAATATAAGTTAAATCTTCAAAATTCGTCCTTTATCTCTTCGCGGATTTTGTCCAGAGCCTTTTTTTCGATGCGGGAAACGTAGCTTCTGGATATACCGAATTTTTTGGCTACCTCTTTTTGCGTAAGCTCGGGGCCTCCGCCGATGCCGTAGCGGAGCACGAGGATTTGATATTCCCTTGGGGATAAAACCTTTCTTATAACTTCCATGATTTTTTCTATTTGCAGCTTGGTTTCGACGTTCGCGATTACGTTTTCGTCGTTTTCGGCAAGAAGGTCCAAAAGGGTGAGTTCGCCGCCGTCCTTGTCGGTTCCCACGGCGTCGGAGAGGGAAACGTTGCCGAGGTGCTTTTTGCCGGCGCGGAGCATCATCAGAATTTCGTTTTCGATACATCTTGCCGCATAGGTCGCAAGGCCCGCTCCGTGCTGCGGATTGAAGGTGGAAACCGCTTTTATAAGGCCTATGCTTCCGACGGAGATAAGCTCGTCGGTGTCGGGGTAGTTCTGATATTTTTTGGCAATGTGCGCCACGAGTCGCAGGTTGTGTTTTATGAGAATCTCCGTGGCTTCCTTGTCGCCCGAAAGGCTTTTTTGAATGTATTCGGCTTCTTTTTCCGCGGAAAGAGGCATCGGAAAGCCCGAATTTACGCTTACGAACGACCCGAAAAGCATCAGATCTTTGAACATGCCAACCAAACTTTGAATCATTTTTCCCTCCGAACGTGATACAATATATTCCGTTTTTCGACAAATTTTGTATGTCCCGAAAAAAATGCTTTACAATTTGATTTTTGATGTTATAATAGGTTTGCGAGTTAGCCGGACGGTCGCATCGGTTTCGATGAGGAAAGTCCGAGCATCACAGGGCAAGAATGCAGGCTAACGGCCTGCGAAGGCGACTTCAGGGATAGTGCAACAGAAATATACCGCACCGACCTTCGGGAATGACGACGACTTTATAAGCATTTATATCCGCCGTCTATGGTGTAAGGGTGGAACGGCGAGGCAAGAGCTCACCGGCGGCTTGGCGACAAGTCGGCCATGTAAACCCCATTCGATGCAAGAGAAGTCAGACGTAGGGCGGCCCGCCCGTCTGCAAAATCGCTTGAACGCGCAGGTAACTGCGCGTCTAGACAGATGACCGTTCAAGACAGAACTCGGCTTACAGACTAATCTCGCCGCGGTGCAGGATTGTTCCTGCGCCGTGTTTTTTGTTGTCCAAAAGAGGATAAGCAGTAGGCTTGAACGAGAAATGAGGTCACGCCGCCGTCTATGGTTAAGGCTTACACAG